>Ga0209591_10000005_pt1 | contig 283363 bp, 211 predicted proteins | sample MAT01_FD_187207 | JGI IMG/M metagenome (GOLD analysis project Ga0209591, IMG submission 187207) | Freshwater microbial communities from Lake Fryxell liftoff mats and glacier meltwater in Antarctica - MAT-01 (SPAdes) (version 2) | ecosystem: Environmental > Aquatic > Freshwater > Ice > Liftoff...
GCCGCCTTCATGACGTGGGCCGCCTTCGCGCCGTGGGCCGCCTTCGCGCCGTGGGCCGCCTTCGCGCCGTGGGCCGCCTTCATGACGTGGGCCGCCTGGTCCTCCACGATGGTTGCGGCCTCCACCAGTGCGTGGCGGTGGTCCGTCACCTCGCCCACGCTGCGGGTTTGCATACGCCGGGTTTTCACTCGTGGGTGGTTGTCTGTCATCACCATACTGTGGGTTGCGCCGTGGCTGGGGGCCTTGGTTTCCACGGCTTGGGCGCCTAGGGCGCGGGCGGTCAGACGCCGACTCATTTGTTAAAGGCTGCCGTTCTGGATCGCCATCTTCTCGTCTTCTTCTATTCTCCATAGTCTCTCGTTATCCTTTCTTCCACTTGATAGAACACCCAATGGCCTTCGTTACAGCCGTAGTGGGTTTGTTGCCCTTGATGAGCTCATTAACAGCATCCTCTACGAATTTCGTGTCGGCCTTGTCTGCATAATCCGGGTTATCGTCGATTGCTCCAATGTATTCAACCGTCCACCCCGTTCGGGTGCGAAGTAGCACAAATACATGAGGCGTTCTTCTTGCTCCATACATACGAGCTACGGACTGGGTTTCGTCTATAACGTATGGGAATTCGAATTTTTTTTCTTTTGCTCGTTCTTGCATTCTACTGAAGCCATCCTCAGGCACCGCTACGGTATCATTGGGGTTTACGGCTATAACTGGAAATCCTTGCTTGGCAAATTGACCGTGTAGTGCGATGATTCGGTCCTCGTATTTCACTGAATACGGGCAGTGGTTACAGGTAAAAACAAGAATCACACCCTTAGCTTCTGTGAAGCTTCTGAGACCCACGAGTTTCTCGTCCACGTTCTTGAGCGTGAAATCTGGAGCAAAATCTCCCACCTTCAATCCGTCTGGTGAAAGACGGTTTTGAGCGAGAACGGGGCTCACTGTAACAAGGAGTAGTGCATAGCAAACTGCAAGTACAGCCGCGCTGAAGCGTTTAATCATAGTTTTTTTTGAATGTTCAACATTTATTTAAAATCTCTAAACGAGACAAACACGGAGTCGAGCGTTGTTGCGGTGAACTCCTGTTCATACAGTCTCCGTCGCCCCTTTGTTACAAACCACGTGGCCGGTATCGAGCCGCTCCACGATGGATCTACCTTGTCTATCCAGACGTGAGCCTTCGTCTCTGTTAAAATCGAAGCCTCACAAGCATATCCCTTTTTCCTAAGAAAGGGCTCCACTGTAGTTGTCTTCTTTGAAATTGGATCAAGACTCACAAGAAGGACAACAACCGGAGCCTTAGCCTGATCTCTCAACAGCTTATCAAACGATGGAAGTTCCTCAACACATGGCCTGCACCATGTTGCCCAAAAATTCACCACAAATATCGTATCTCTGCCTTGGTCAAATCTCTGCTCAAGATCTGCCAACGAAACCTCAGGTAGGGCCGGCATCATGAAGAATAGAAGAAGCGAAACCAAACTCACCGTATCACATCACCAATTGGTTCAAGATATTCCACGTCTGTATCATTGAGTTTAATTCGAGAAACCTCCCGTGTAACCGGATATGCTTCCAAGAATCCATCTTCGAGCGGACGAAAGAGAGGTTCAACTATCCCACGATCATCGGCATGTAACCATGCTTCGCGATCTGTGTCAGGAATAATTACCGGCATTCGCTGTTTAACGTTATGTACATACGACATTAGCATGTTTGCTTCGGTGGTAACGATGGAAAAGGTCCTTCGTCTCTCACCGCTGGTTTTGTTTGTCCATTCTTCCCAGATACATCCGATTGTAAAAATCTCGGAACCTTGCATCTTAACCAAATACGGCTGCTTTACTTTTTCTTCACGTCGCCATTCCACAAAGCCGTTCAAAGGAAGAAGGCCTCTACGTTTGACGATAGCATCTCTAAATGAAGGTTTATCGTAAACTGTTTCGCTACGAGCGTTTAACGTCATTCCCTGGATTTCTGCCGCTTTCTCTTCGTCCTTAGTCCACCTTGGAATGAGACCCCATTCTGCAAACGTTATTCGTTCTGGATCTTCACCTGTTATAAAGGGAAGATTGGGATGGATAAACCCAGAGACGTGAAAGTACGGCCGATATTCTTCAGGATCATCAAATAATGACCCAATTGCCCCCTCAATAACATGCGTTTTCGCAATGATGGAAACGGTAAAACACACGTTATAGGAGCAATGGGAGTACCACCATAGCCAAAAGTACAACGATTCCAGCCATCATGATAAGCGCATAATTTTGAGCAACTCCCGATTGGACCTTGCGCAAAACACTACTGGTTACTCCAATAACACGCGCAGAACCGTTCACTGCACCATCGATCACTATAACGTCTACGATCTTCCACAGGGCGTCGCGAGACAAAGCTACAATAGGACCTGCGATGAGCATGTGATAAACTTCGTCCACATAATATTTGTTCGATAGTAGTGCATACACACCTTTGAATCGTGACGCGATTGCCGATGCTGTATCAAGTCCATTTGCATAAATCTTCCGCGCAAACAGAATTCCAAAGATGGCAAGGGTCGTTGATGCCGCCATAAGAATCACCTCGGTAGACGTGTGATCTCCACCGTGCACCGGCAACATGGACATACCAGTTGCAAAAATTGGCTCAAGCCAGTTTTCGAGAAGATTTGGGATGTGAACTACGTGACCAATAATGTGCGGTACGCCAAGGAAGCCACCAAAGATAGACAATACGGCTAGGATGATAAGGGGCACAGTCATCGTTGCAGGAGACTCGTGCGGGTGTATGTGGTGATGGTCGAATCTCTCTGTGCCGTTAAACGTGAGCGTGGTAACACGCCACATATAAAACGCCGTAGTAAACGCTGCTAGTGCACCAATGGCCCATAGAACGGGGCTACCGTTGAGAAAGGCAAACCAAAGAATCTCATCCTTGGAAAAGAACCCTGATAGAAATGGAATTCCAGAAATGGCTAACGTGCCAATAAAAAACGTGCGATATGTTATGGGCATGTATTTCTTAAGCCCACCCATCTTGATAATGTTCTGCTCTCCATGCATACCATGGATTACCGAACCCGAACCAAGGAATAAGAGTGCTTTGAAGAACGCATGCGTCATCACGTGAAAAACGCCGGCGGTAAAAGCACCAACACCAAGTGCGGTGAACATAAAACCAAGCTGGGAGACGGTAGAATACGCAAGGACCTTCTTAATGTCGTTCTGCGCAAGGCCAACCGTACCCGCGATGAATGCTGTTGTAATGCCTATACCGGTAACAACGGCCATTGTTGTAGGAGACATAGCAAAGAGAACATTTGTTCGGGCAATAAGGAAGATACCCGAGGTTACCATTGTAGCGGCATGGATAAGTGCCGAAACTGGCGTTGGACCTGCCATAGCGTCTGGCAACCATATCCCCAGTGGTATTTGAGCACTCTTACCAGCACAACCTAAAAAGAGGAGTAGCGTGATAATCGTAACGGCCGTTCCACCTTGTGTGAATACACCCGGCGCTTGCGCATTGATCGTAGCGTAGTCCAGTGTGCCAAATGTGTTGAACAACATGAACATAGCAAGCAACACACCAAAGTCGCCAATTCGGTTAACAACAAAGGCCTTCATCGCTGCATCACCCGTCCACGTAATACGGGTACCATCAAATTTCCGGTCGTACCAAAAGCCAATCAAAAGGTATGAGGCAAGTCCCACACCTTCCCAACCAAGGAATGTCACGAGAAAATTAGATGCGAGCACGAGGTTCAGCATCATGAATACAAACAGGTTTAGGTAGGCAAAGAAACGCGGGAACCCTCTGTCGCCATGCATATAGCCAATGGAATACACATGGATGAGGAAACCCACCCCGGTAATGATGAGTGCAAAGAGTATTGAAAGCTGATCAAATTGATAGGCGATGTCTACGCTGAACGTCCCCGTGGAAATCCACGAGTACACGTTTACCAGTACAGACCGTTCTTCTGGAGGAAGGCCAGCAAGCCCCATAAAGACCATAACGGCCGTAATGAAGCTGGCGAGGATGGCCGAGCTTGCTATGGCTCCCACTACCTTTTCGTTATTGATTCGTTTGCCAAAGAAGGCAACGATCACGAAACCGATAAGTGGGAAAAGGGGGATAAGTGCTGCGTAGTTCATCCGATTTCCGGGGCGATTGTCTCGAAGTCCAGTTTCTCTACATCCATCTCAACATGATGGAAGTTAATACGCATCGTCTCGTCTACAACCATCATGGAATTTCGCTCTACTTTCATCCAGTCTGCACGGCGCGAGGTAAATGGCTCAGAAGCCACAACAATAGCGCTTGGCTTGCCGTACGATGCATCCATCACACACACGTCTCCAACACACCGATACTCGCGCCCATGCATGTAGTATAGCGATGCTGGCTGCACATTTGAGTTTGTTGTATACCTAACCGCTATCATACACGTGCCGTTTGTAACCGCTAGGTTCAGGTATGAATGCTGGCGCACATTTGACTCCATCAGCAAAGCATTCAGATCCGCAAACATCGCCTGAAGCGCGTTTACCATTTCTTCACAGGTTACACTGCCGTACGGGTCGGAAATATGATTGAGGAACAAACCAAACATATGTTCGGAATCCGTACTCCCCAATATCGCATCATATGCAGTGTCTGTAAGTGTTCTCAAGAGCTGCCGACGAATCTGTTTAAACCCGCCGAGCACGCCGTTGTGCATAAACATCAACTGTCCGCATGAAAACGGATGTGAGTTCATTTCCTCTACAGGCATGCCTGGAGAGGCCGCACGAACATGAGCGAACATACATGGCGAGTTGATTTTCCTCGCTATGTTTTTGAGGTTAAAATCGCTCCATGCCGGTTTAATGCTACGGAAGACACACGGCTCGTTGTCGAGTTCAGGCGCATAGAATCCAATTCCAAACCCATCGCCGTTAACGGATACAGACATTTCACCCGCGTTCATCGTCTGGGCTGTTACCAGGGAGAACTTAGGTTTATACAGCAAGTCATCCGCTAGGATCGACGGACCGATATATGCGATAAAACGACACATGTTTGGTCAGGGGGCTCAGTTCAGCGATGCCTTCTCGGTGCACCATGTGTTATAAACGCCATCGAGCAGCAAGTTAAATGCATCTGCTGCTTCGCGCGCAGAATCAAGAGCTGCTTCTTTTTGATCGTCGTTTATACACATCCTAACAAGTGCTTCACGTGTTACAGCCCTGTGAATCTCGTCTGCATGTTCGTGCACGGTAAAGAATGTTAGCGCCTTTTCCGTGTCAAGATTGTACCACTTCTTTAGGCCGGCAATCTTTGTTGTTGAGATTTCAGGGATCTGCGACTCGTACGCATATAGCGCAGCTAGGCCTTCGGAGCCGTTCTTTCGTCCGGCAAGTTCCTTCAGAATACGAACCGAAGCACGAGTGTGCGGCAGGAACCTACGCGTTTTGAGTTCAGCACGATCAACACCCAATTCTTCAGCAAAACGAAGCCATAGTTCTGGGTGATTGTCTGGGCCATGCTCTTCTTCGATGAGGTTCTCAAGCAGCATCTGACGCACTTCCATGTCTTCGCAGTTTGAGTGCGTTGCGCTCACATACGTTGGGAATGCATGCACCTGCATGTAGTATTCCTTAGCGTATTCGGCAAGCATATCCTTCGTAAGAGTGCCTTCGTTCCACATGATGTAGAACGGGTGCTGAAGCATATGGCGTTCGGTAACGATTTCGTCGAGCTTGATCAGGAATTCTTCGGTCGTCATGAGGACATCCTCGAGCTATGTGAAGTGCAGTTGAATGAAGCACAAAGATAGGTCTTTTCGTAGATTTGCCCCGTACCATGAATACATTGAATTTAGAATATCACTCCGGCCCTATGGAATGGGCGGATCCAGAAAACGACACGTTGGTGGACGTAGGGCTAGCCACACGGGTAATCCTCTATAACGACGAGGAACACACGTTTGACGAGGTGATTTCGCAGATCATCGTGGCAACAGGGTGTTCCTATGACCACGCCGAAGGACTTACGTACGAGGTACACCTAGTTGGTAAGGCCATGGTTTTTGAAGGCCAAATCCCGGAATGCCTACGTGTTTCGGGTATTCTGGAAGAAATTGCCCTCCAAACCCAGGTGGAGTTCTAACCCTAGGGCTTCTTAATCGGGGCAGTATACGTCCCAGTTGTGTCTGTGGCGCTACCAGGGAGCTTTGGCGCCAAATCCTTGATCTGCCTCTGCAAAGCATCGTTGAGTGAACCGCCGCTAGGAGACAGACCCGGAATGTCTGGCATCTGCATACCATTTGGTCCAGTAACCTGCAAGGCGTCCTGGTTATTCCTTATCAGCTGTTGTAGAACGTTCTGTTCTCCGGCTTTTGCCTTTTTAAGTAGATCCTCATCCAGATCTCGCAGGAGAGTTGAGTCCGACACTTCAACGCCGTTTAATTTTGCCAAGGCATATTCAACACTGGCATGAATGTCTTTGGCATACTGAGATCTAGGATATCGTTCTAAGAGCAAACCGTAATAATACAGCGCACTATCGTTCATCTTGCGATCTCGCTCGTACATCCAGCCCATTGCATAGAGTGCCTTTGGTGCATAGTCGTTGTCTGGGAACTTCTCAACAATGGTCATGTATTGCCTAGCAGCATAGCCATAGTCTTTTACGATACGGAAACTGTTTCCGCTTCTGTATAACTCAGCAGCGTCGTCTATGCCCCCTTCAGCAGTAAAGCCAAGATTTGCCGAGGCCTCCTTCGCAAATTCTGACTTTGGCCAACGTTCGGCCACTACTTCGAAGATTGAATCGGCAGCGTCGGGATCTGTAGTCCGAAGAATTCGTGCTTGCGAGAAGAGATATCGTCCCGCCTCGGGGTCAGTATGGTGGACATTTGCAAACGCCTGTTTGTAATAAATCAGGGCAGAATCGGGACTGTCTAACTGCTCGTGAACACGTCCAAGCAAGAACTCCTCGGCCGCCTTTCGGGTCAGCAAAGAGTCCTTGTACGTGGTGTCTATTCCAAGTGATTGATCAATGCTTCGGATCTTCTTCCGCTGATCATCCCATTGTTTCAGCAATGTGAAATACTTATTCGCTACGTCGTAGACCGGAGTGCGGATAACCTTTGCCTTAGCAAAATATTTCATGGCTTCGTGATAGTCGCCTTTTTTGTAGAGCCCCATGCCTTTTTGAAAAGACTGAGCCATAAGCTCGGGCCTGCCCACAAAGGCGGTATCGGCGTTGCGTTCGCGTGCGATTAGGTTTGGATCTTTAGGGCTCTCACTCCGCAATCGGTCCAATGATATGCGCTCAGCTTCGATAAAAGAATTCCACTCGGTAAAGTTTTTGTTCGCATCAAGTCCGTCAAAGATTTTTTGCGCTTCATCAAATCTTCCAAGTTGGCTAAGCGATGCACCACGATAGAGCAACGCTTCAAATTCAGCCAACGCATCTGGAGTTTCGTCAAAGACCTTAACAAAGGCCTGCTCTGCCAATGCATATTGCCCTAGGCGATAATAGATGGAACCAACGTCTACCTGCCAACGAGCACGTTGCTCTCCATCTTCACATTGAGCAACGGCCTGTTTATAGGGATTTACGGCTCTTTCCATCAAGCCATCTTCAATTGCCATTTCGGCTTGAATGCGATATGCCTCGCTTAACACGTCGTACCTATCCTTGTACCATGCAACATCGATTGCGCGTGACAATGCTTGTTTTCCCTGCGACATCTTGCGCTGCATCAGATAATCCTTGGCAAGCAATAGGTGGGCATCCGGAGAAAAGTCGCCGTCAGCATAACGCTCTACAAGCTCAACACACTTCTGTTGTGAAGGCACCCATTCTGAACGAACGAAATACGCCTCGGCCATGAGATACAACGAACCTTCGATGTATTTCGACTTAGGATGATTTGCAACAACCTTCGAGCCTTTGATGAGGATGGAGTCTACCTTGGTTGCCACAGGTTGCAGCTTTGCTCTCTCGATAACAAATGTTTTCAGAAAGTGATACGACGCATGCTTCGGTGGCGCCGCAACTAGCCGTAAGCTATCCATCGCCGGTATGAGTACGCGAGGTTTGTTTCGTTTGTTCTCATCCTGGAAAGCGAACTCTTCTTTTACTTCCGTCATTATCCGCTTCATGTTGTAATACGTATTGAAGTACGTGGTCTGGTTATCAAACCACGCACACCCTTGCGCACCCATCAAAATTGCGAGCAGAAGAAGACCTGATATGGTACGTGTACGGATCACAATTCTCGATGAAGCCAGCGTTTGCGTATGTGCTTCTGACGGGTGCTTGGCGTGTCTATTTCAACCAATCGAATATCAGGGGGCACAATAGGTCTAATTTCCGTAGAATAAAGTTGGCCGTCGCAATGGGCGGTAAGGATAGCCCCCTTCCCGATGCGTGCCCCACAATATTGCTCTACCTGGGTAATGGTAGCAACACGCATGCCGTCGATTGCTAGGATCTCATCGTCTATCCCAACCCCCGCGAGAGCCGCAGGCGACCCATCAAGTATGGACTTTACTACGATTTTACCTGTCACGTCGGCAATATTCCATCCCATAAAGGAAGCGGGAGGCGTTTTGGCATAGGCAATACCCTCACCAATCTTCATAGGAGCCACTGAGGCAGGCGTGGTATCAGTTCGGAGGCCTACGGCCTGGAGTATGTTGTTGTACGGCAATTCCGAAGTTCCATTTAACCACTCGAGAAGTAGTTCACGTACGTCAACGCCAGTTGATTGTTCGATAAGCCCAATACATTCGTCCTCAGTCATTCCAACCGAAGGGTTCTTTTTATACCGCTGCCAAAATGCCCGCATTGCATCGTCAAGTGAATGTTTACCATCGCTGTGTTCAATGATGTAAACGTCAAGCAACAAGATTACAACACCACCCTTGAGATAGTACGATGGAAATCTGTTGGTTCCATCCGGACTAGCCATGTAGAGTTTGAGCCAGGCAAGAGACGAGCTATCCCGAGTAGACATTACGAAGCGTCCTGGCACGGATGCTAGTCTTGCTATGTGTTCCTTGGACAACGTATCGAGGTATTCCTTCTCTGTTGTAAACCCACACCTGTAGGTCAATAAGTCATCATAATACGATGTGAGGCCTTCAGCCAACCACAACATAGGTGTGTAGTTTTCTTTGGTGTAATCAAATGGGCCAAGTTCAGCAGGACGGATACGTTTTACGTTCCATAGATGAAAGTACTCGTGACATAGAAGTGATAGTAGGTCAATCGCCTTACCCTTGTCCCTCATGGCATCCGGATCTACCGCATTCACGCTTGATCTTGCATGCTCTAGCCCGCCGCGCACTCCAGGGTAGAACTGTATCATAAATACATATCGGTCATACGGCACGCCATCAAACATGGCAGTTTCTACGCGAACAATTCGTTCGAGTTGTTTGGTTAGCCAGTCTACATCCACCTCGTAGTTTGTGGATACGGCAACCTCGTGCCTTGCACCCGCCACATCAAACACACGCACGTGATGGTTCCCGATCTCTATCGGAGAGTCTACCAAAATGTCGTAATTCAACGCGCCATAAACTGCACCTTGTAATGAATGGGCTCCCACAGGTGAGAGAGCCGTAGAGATGTTGAGCCACGATGCGGAGTCATGTGTAAGCACCACATGATGAATCTCATTTGTGCGGTGTTCTACATACATACAAATGCTCGAAAGCATGAGAAATGCATGGAAGCGGTTAACGTGGCTGGTGCGCACCGTTCGTTCGTGTGCATACACTACATATTCAACCTCAATTGTAGTAGCCCCTTGCGTATCAATCACGAGCGAAGACTTGTCCCTCCACTGAGATGCTGTGGGGCTTCTGCTACCCTCTGTTACTAACCAGGCCACAACATTGCCTTGATATCCAGCATAGTTGCGGATCATGTAGCTGCCCGGAGACCATGCAGGGAAAACTACAACTACGTGTCGGCCAGATACAGATTCGATACGCATGCGAACTGTAACCAGATGTTGTGGCGCTCGATCAAATCCAACGTAATACGTGATGGCCGCATTGGTCCCTACAAGTTGTTCATCGCGTTGTTCAATAGAAAACATCAGCGCCGTCCAAAATATGTGTTCTTCATGAAGTCCTCATCGAATGATGCTTCGTCTTCCGTTTTTACCGCATGTGTTCCCAATGGTACGTTACCTCCGGTAAGCTCTTGATAACGAGTTGTGTTTTCCGCGATCTCTTTATCCTTTGCTGCAATGGATGCACGAAGCTCGTCAAAGTGCCGCACTCTCCATAGTTCATCGTCAATGACGTTTTCGAGATTGAACGGTTCTTCTCCACGCAGTCTCGCAAGTTTGCGTTCCTCAACACGCAGCCGCGCTTCCAACGTTTGCACTTCGCGCTGGAATCGTTGAATATCCCATGATTGCGACTCTACAGAAGGAACTTCTACAGCGCCAAGTACGGCCAATAATGAACGCATCTGGCTTGCATTGCGTTCGCGATAGGCATTCTGCACTGCATGCCACACGTCACCATGCTCAGCACCTTCTCCTACTGCGTCTGGATGAAGCTTCTTAACCAGTGTGCGATACATGTTTACTAGCTCGGCGTCTTCATGAGTATCAAGACTACCAAGTGCTGATCGTTCTCGATGTTCTTCACTAACATCAAATGCCTCACGAACGCGACGGCGGAAGCGTGAATATTCCTTGGTGACCACTTGATTAACAAGGTCAATGATCTCAGCGGTTAATCGCTCGCCCCTTGCAACTTTGATACTCAGAAGTTCTACACGTCTAAAGAGTTCCGCATTGTCAACTGCCTTGTGCTGGAGTTCACGCTCGAGTTCGCCAAAGACTGCATGATATGCCGCATTGATGCGTGGGCGAACATCTGTTGACAGATGGTGCCACTCGTCCAACGCAGCACGCAGACCAGCTTTTGCGTCTGCAACACGTTGCCTCAGCGATACAATCTCCGGATGAATAGTAGGCTGATTCATACTTCAAAGTTACGCAGTGACTGGAGCTGCAGAATCCTGAGCCATAAAGCGAGAAACCAGCATCTCAGCCACGGCACACGCCAATGCAAGGAGCACAAACAAAGGCCATAGCTCGGAACCAGTGCGTGCTGCCCCAACCACGGCGCTCATTGATCTGTCTGCACTAACCTCAACCACGTGGGATGGATTTGGCACTAAAGGGTCTACGCCCGCCTTCCATTGATTGCCCGTGTGATACAGCAATCTCGACTCTGTAACGGGACCGTTTGCAGTAATCGCCATTACAGGAATAGAATCCAACGTCATAACTTTTACTACTCCACTACGATATTGTGGTGGTATTGGCACAATCGTAGACGTAGGGAGCCTAACAGGCATGGTAGTGGTTCGCACACGTTGCACGTCTTCAACCACAAAACTCCCTCTTCCGGAAAGTTTCGCAGGAACCGGAACGCGCGCGGATTCACCAAGCGATATTTGCAATCCTTGATTACGTGGCGCAACCAGATACAAGATGCTTCGCACCAAGAATGCCGCAAATAGGCCTGTGCTCGGATAGGTGCTCCAAGACATTGTTGGAGCTACGGCTGTATATACAATCCTACCTTGCCCAATCTGCTGCTCGGTGATGAGTGCGCCTGCGCCTGTCTGTACAATATCAACTCCACCAGATGCCGGACGCAATTTGTTGATACGTGGAGACTCTACGTTACGCGACTTGTCTTGATCATTCCGAAAGACACCCGCAAGGAGAGGATGTGTTCTGTCTGTATAGGTAACACTGAACGGGGCCTCCTCCGGAGCATTTCGAGTTTCCGCGATCTTTAGTCCGCACGCTGTACCTAGCTCAGAAATTCCCGGCTGATCAGATGCAAAAACAAGCAATCCCCCACCGCCCCCTACAAACTGCCGCACAAGTGCTATTTCCGTTTGTGATATGGCACTGCCGCAGTGTATCATCACATCTAACTCGCTCATGAACGACGATGCTTCTGCCACACTTTGAAAGTTGCGAATCAACGGCGAACTGCGCTCAATACCTGGCAAGGAGAGAACCGTGCTTACGAATACCGCATCGGATGGAGAACCAACGATGCCTACGCGTGCACGTTCTGGCACCATCAATCCGGCCCATCGCACGTTGTCTCTATCAATTGCATCGTTCTCCAGCTCTATCGACGCTGCAATCATACCAGTTCGTTGGGGAGGCGCAGCAAGTGTAACAGATCGTGTCTGTCCTGCTGGGATGTCCACGGCACGTTGTGCCACACGCGTACCATCAAACGCCAAGGATACGAGAACGCCCGTTGCGTCGCGCTCACTTCCATTTCGAACAAACGCTTCTATCTCCATCGGCTTGTCTGCTTGCAAGAGCGTTGTTGCAAGATCAACAGAATCAACGGATAGGTTTTGTTCAAGTCCACGCAATCCTTCGCCAACGCGTACAAGAAATACTGACGCATCTTGTTCCAACACACGCGCAGAATCCTCGGCAGCCCTAACAGTTATTGTTTGTTGGGCGTCACTTACGATGAAGATTTCTCGATGTGCATGTAATGCATCAGCTAGTAGGGGGCGGATGAGCTGCAATGATTGTGCAACGTTAGCCCACCCCTCCGTGAGTGTGATTGCGTCTATCTGATCTAGTGCAACATTAAATGTTCGAGAGAAGTCTACCACTCTACTAGGGTCGAGCCCCGTCATCGGAAGCACTGCAACTTCATCTCCGTCTTGTAGGCCAGCCACAATCTGACGTGCAGCTAGCTGTGCCTGGCGAAGCCGCGAACCACGCACATCCGCAGCTTCCATGCTACCCGAATTGTCGATCATGATAACAACACTTGAACGAGACGTTGAACGAAGCAATGGAAGAGAACCAGTAATTGTAGGACGTGCAATAGCCACAATGGCAGATACAACAAGAAGTGTCCTCAAGATGAGCAGAAGGATCTGTTGAAGCTTGAGTTTCCGAACTCGTGTCTGTTGCAATTCAAGGAGAAATCGAAGCGACGAGAATTCCACAACCCTCAGCTTGCGCAGGTTGAGTAAGTGCAGAAGGACGGGAATACTTGCCGCCGCAAGGCCAATCAGGGCAAATGGATTTAGAAAGTTCATTCAACCATGTTCACTAGACGTTGCAGTTCGTACACTTCCTCGCGAGTGAGATGGCGATATTCTCCACGTGCTAAGCCACGAGTGCTAATACTGCCATACTCTTTCCGATCCAGTCTTTTTACTTCGTACTCAAAACTTTCAAAAATCCGTCTGACTTCGCGATTGCGGCCTTCTTTGATGCCAAGCATAATTGACGTACGGTCCGATGGATCGATCGTCACGAGGCATGGTTGCGTAGGGCCGTCCTCTAGTTCAATACCGGCAGCTATCTTTCGTGCGTGATCTGGACGTAGGGGCCTATCGAGTACAGCCTTATATACGCGCATGATACCGTAGCGCGGGTGCATGAGCTTGTTTGCAAGGTCACCATCATTGGTCAACAACAATACACCCGTTGTGTTCCTGTCCAACCGCCCAACAGTAAACAGTCGGCTTTTTATACGAACGATGTCGAACACTGTAGTGCGCCCCTTTTCATCATTCGATGTTGCTATCACATCTTTGGGCTTATTCAGCACAACATACGTGAGGTGTTTATATCTGGTGATTGGTTCGCCATTAACGGTTACCATATCGTCGATAGCAACCTTGGTGCCCAACTCCTTCACAATGGCGCCATTGATGCGCACTCGGCCTTCGCGGATGAGATCGTCGGCATGTCTGCGTGAAGAAACTCCGGCATCTGCGATTGCCTTGTTGAGTCGAACGGATTCTTGTGGTCCCTCAAAATTCTGATCATTTATCAGTCGGGGACCCTTAGAAGCAGGCGTCTGCTTGGGTTGGTCCGAGCGTGATCGAGTAGGTTTAGTGGGGCGTTGTGGTTTTTGCTGACGCATTGCGATTCTCATCGTGAGCGTGAAGAAGAGTGCGGACGGCCTGCATGACCGTATCCGCTGTAATTTCTGCTAAACAGGCATGTGTTCCAAGGGGGCACGTCCGTGTTCCATGAACGCTACAAGGTCTACAGGCCAAGTCATGTCTCTGAACAACTACCGTACGTTCACCGATTGGACCAAATCCGAACTCTGGCACAGTTGGGCCGAACAACGCCACCACGGGTGTCTGCTGCAGGGATGCAAGATGCACGGGAGCGCTGTCGTTTGCAACTACTAGCTGCGAACTAGCAATCACCGCCGCGGCTTGGCGAAGCGTAGTTAACCCCGACAGATCAGTCAAACCAGGCACACCTTTGAGCCACAGACCCGTTGAAGCGTCACCTAGGACGACTACCCGAGCTCCGAAGTGTAGCAGTTTTTCAGCCAATTCTCGATAACGTACCGCCGGCCATTGCTTAGTTGCCCATGCAGACCCTGGTGCAAGCACCACAAGGGGTCCAGCACCGGCAGGAAGCAGCTGTAGAACAACATCCATGTCGTCATTAGTAAATAGGCTGATTGGTAAAAGATCCTCGAGAGCCGGCCTGCCCCCTTCAAGTGGATCGAGCAGCGTCAGATGACGTAGGGCATCATGAAGGCCTCTTGGGTACGGGACCACATCGGTTGCTACCCAACGCGATGCCGCGTCTTGATAGGTTACAACGCGGCTGGTATGCAAGGCACGGACGAGCATCATCGTCCTCATACTTTTATGCGGAACAAGCGCTACGGCTCCATTGGAGTCTTGTATGCTCAAAAGAAGCGCAGCTCTTGCATTGTGCGACCGGTGTTCTCCACGTTTATCAAACGATACAACTTCATCAACAACATCAAGCCCCTTAACAAATGACGCCGCCTGTGGAGTGGTAATCAGCACAACGCGCGCATCGGCATGCCTACGTTTTATAGCAGCACAGAGAGGCAACGTCAATAAGACGTCACCCAAGAAAGCCGTTTGTACTACGAAGTATGTCATTTATACAGTGTCATTTCGTCATTTCGTCATCTCGTCTTTATATATTCACCTCTCCACCGCCGATGTTGCCACGACCATAGATCAGGCCGGCGCATGATGGCTTCTTCAAGAACTGCTACATGTCTGCGTGTGAGTTCAATGATGCCTTCGCGGTTGTTCGATAGGTCGCTCATTGGCAACTCCCGTATCGGAGCATGGTACCGTCCGTCTTCCATTCGTTCGGCAAAGGCATAATAGATGGACGCATTGTACTTCAATGCCAGTGCCGCAGGTGCCTCATAGGTAGCAGTTGGTCTGCCAAAAAAGTCGACCCACGGGTCTTTCTCCGGCTGACCGAACTGATCGACGAGAAAAGCAACAACACCACCCGAAGATAGAGCTCGAACCAAGGGGCGAGCGGCCTCCCCCATTGGCACAACGATGTTGCCGAAACGCGTGCGGTAGTTGTTGAGGAGTTTGTCTGCAGACCGATTTGACTGAGGATGCACAACGATAGTTACCGGTGCATCGAGGAGTACGCCTGCAGTCATTGCGAGGTATTCCCAGTTACCGTAATGAGCCGAAAGAAAAATCGTGGGCTTTCCCAAGCGATGGCGCTCAAGCACATTTTCAAATCCAAGGATACTTACGCGCTCTGTCAATATTTTGGATGTAAGAGATGGTGTGGCAAGAAGTTCAGCCAGTACCATGCCGAGGTTCTCATATGAACCTCGCATGACTCCTACGTGCTCGTCGTTTGTCATCTGCGGCAATGCGCATTGGATATTCTCAAACGTTATCGTTCTTCGTTTGGCAGACAACCACATCATTTGTCTGCCGAGCAAGGCACCCAAACGTTGGCGAGTGGACACGGACAATCGACATGAAATTGCACCGATGGCTAGCAGCACATTCGTTGCAAGACGGTCTGTCAATGCCATATCATCGTTGGTTTGGTAGTGAATTCTTCACCGGATTCGGGTCGGGTGAAAACGCCTTGGCATAGAGCTTATACCAATTGGGTTCTTTCACATTGCCGATCATCGTTGAGTGCACAAGGCGATGATTTTGCTGAAGCTGCCAGTCTACAAAGTAGAAATAGACGCCCCCTTGAATGTCTGAATAAAACCAAATCTCATACGGCTTGGCGTCCATGGTTTGAATAAACTGTTCAATCTGGTTTGGAATGCCGTAGCCCAAGAGAATCATCCCTCTATCCGTCTTCCAACCTTCACGGAAAGACGGGTTTGTGTAGAATGCTTGAGCACGTTTATACATCTTCCTGAAATCATCGAGTCGTTCATTGGCAGCGGTGGAAGGATCTGTATCCCTCGATCCCCAAAAACGAAAAAGGAACCGTTGTTTGGCGCGTTCTTCTGTGCATTGCTCTCGGATAGTTTTTTCAGCGTTTGAGGCAAGGATGTTCGTGAGTTCGAGTTCAAGTTCCAATCTATCACCTGTAGTTACTGCCCATTCCGACGTCTGAAATGCTTCGTCTTCCGTAAGGAATATCCTACCCTCTGGAGGGAGCTCAGGATTTAGCACGTAAAATCTCTCTTCACCCGTTTCGTACGTCGTCAATAAATCTCGTGAGAGCAATCTGGTCCTAAGTGCATACACGCCAGATCTAAGGGCACCAACTGGAATCTCCTCGCGCACCACCACACCGTTGCTGCCACCTAAAACCGGCAGGTATGTAGTTAGCTGTTCTTCTCTTATGTTATTGAGCACCTGAAACTCTAAGGCAAACGTATCAACCTTTGAGCGTAGGCCATTGTATATCTCAGCATACACACCGATGGAAGGGTCTCTGCCTACAATTTCATGACGGGGATTCGGGATTGCAGCCTGTCCATTCCTCATGAAGTTCGCATTTGTGCCACCAACTAATGGCATCACAAACATCATGTCGCTCATTGCCGGGCGTAGACTGAACGCACGAACGGTTGACGAAAAGGAACTTGTTGTAACAGCCGACGGATCGTTCAAATCAACAGCGCGAAAATGAACGTTGTACGTACCAGGAGTCAACATCATGTTACGCACACCTGAGTAAAATTTCAGGTTCGTAGTTTTGGCATCTTTGCTTTGAACAGTTGATATCCACTCATCTCTCGTTGTATCACCAAGTGTTGCGGAGACCACTTCGAGGGAGCAATGCAGCTCACCTACAAACCCCTCAGGGGCTATCACGTACCGAACCGCCGTATCTGCAAACGAGTATTGAAATTCCCAGCGTGTGCGTGCTCCATCACCCCGAAACTGCACAACATCGGCAACAATATCAATAAGATGTTGAGCTCGTGTTTCAAGTACAAGACTCAGTAGTACGAGGCAGACAACACAGGTGATGTGTAAGGGGCTTCGCATGGCCTATGCTCGTTAGAATGAAAATGCCGCCGACCCGAAGGATCGACGGCATTGAAAGATTCTTGGTGTTGAACCGCCGCAGATCAATTGAATCGCATTGCTACACTAAACCGATTGATCAAACCGAGGTTAATCGTTGGATTGATAGAATAGTCTATTTGACCTTCAAAACCGCCACCGTTATATCTTAGTCCGATACCACCGGCAAGTCCAAACTGGTCCGAACCAAAACGATAACCAGCTCGGATGCTAACGAACTCGCGCCACGTGTATTCTGTACCTAGAGAGAACTGCTCAGGTACGTCAGAGAACGTTTCAAAGTCGAATGCAGCAAGCCATGAGTGTTCGAGAACACCATCCGCGTCTACCTCGGGTTCAAACAGAGCCCCCTTGCAGAGATCTGCACCTATACCTGCACGGAATGAAAGGGGCAAACTAAATGGAGATGTATGGATCTGCATGTCTAAAGGGCTGGTATTGACACCGTCGAAAGGTAGGCCCTGCCGTGTTACGTTAGAGCCGTCATACGTTTGCTGACCACCAAGTGAATTGATCGAAAAGCCCAGCATCACGCCATGGAAACCTGTGTTGTACTTTGTACCTACATCAAACACAAGCCCAGAAGCATCCATGTTTGTAAACGCATGTTGAACATACTTTGCTGTAACACCAAACGAGAATTGCTCTGTTAGGTAGCCCGCTAACGTGAAGCCGATTGCGATGTCACTTACATTGTATATACCACCCGTACCATCCTGATCGAGAGTGGTGGTAACATTGATGTTGCCACTATTAAAGCTTGTAAAACTTGTGGCAAGCCGAAATTTTTCACCAATAGGGATTGCAATAGCAGCGAAGCTGTGAGACATGCCACCGAACCAAAACGTCTGGCTGAAGTCGGCTGCATAACGCTTCACATCCGCCAAACCAGCGGGGTTCCAGAAAATAGACGTAACGTCGTTCGTTATTGACGACATCGCACCCGCCATACCAGTTCCGCGAGCACCAACACCAATCTTCAGAAACTGGCCACCAGACAAGCCCACCTTTGTGAACTCTCCAGCAGTAACAGAGATGATCTGAGCCGATGCGATCACGGACGATACGCAGACGAGGAGGGTTGTTAGAGTGAGACGCATTTTAATATTCATGATGTTCATGTATGTCCTCCTTACTGTCAGTCGCCAATTACACGAGCCGGGCCAACAACAATCGAGAACTTGCGTATAACGCTTGCCCCTTCAGGAGTCTCGATCTTCGCAATGAGTAACTGGCTCACTGCGCGTTGGCGGTTCGTTGAAAGAAGGTCCCAAACATCAGCGCCCGCCTTGTCCGGCGTAACGCCGTTTGTTTCATTGTGCTCGAATTTCTTAATGAGGGCGCCGTTTGTCGAGAAGATGCTTATGGTACAGATACGAGGTAGCCGCGTGAAGTAGATGATGCTCTGAAACGGCGACTGCATACCTTCATGTGTAACGTAGAAGGGATTAGGTACAACCTGAACCTGTTCAAGATCTGAATCAGAATATGACTGCGATGAACTAGCAAGGTCAAACTTGTCGTAGTTCGCCACTTTGATATACGCCTTCGCACTGTCTGCCGGGAAACCAAAGACACCACCAAATGTTGAGAGTCTAATTTTATCACCTGGCTTAAAATCTTGGGTAGCATAGATTTTGGGAAGATTCGTACCAGACGGTGGTCTTGCAACAACCGTTCTATTGGACCGAATGCGGCCCATGGTTGCAAAATCCAGCACGAACTGTGCGCCAGCAAAGGCAATCACATGTGTGAAGTCTAGCGTGTCGCCACCACCCGTGGATAAAGTGCGCGAGAGATAATATCGATTCTCCGAGCCGATCGGCTTCCCTCCATTTGATTCGGCTGCTAGTTTCGACATTGTTGTGATCCTGAAGTCAGACGTCCTTGAGTTTCTCCATCCATACGCAGCACTTGTATAATTGCCTACACGAATCGGCTGAGGATTAGGGAATTGCAGCTGAACGGCCGGAGGAATGCTATTGTAGCCAAGAATTTGTGGAACCAGTGGAAGATCATACCTAACCGGTACTGACCCAACTGTACCATCAGGACGAGGATCGGCACGATCAAATGAATACACGTTCTTAATCTCGTAGGTTAAATACGGCACGTCTCTGAAGGTGATTGTTGAGTCTCTTGTTGTGCCAACCTCAAATTCGGTTTCAATCGTTTCCGTTGCGCCATCTTTGAATGTTACCTCATAGATACCCGGACCATTGTTGTAGGAGGTGGACCAAGGAAAATTAGAAATAAATCCTGGAGGCAAATCGATATATGGTGGCGGAGGATTCAAGAAATTGCTATTGTCAAAAACAGCCGCGCTCAAGTTGCTTGGAGACAGTACATAGTTTTCTGGGCCAACAACAACTTTGGCAGAATCTGAACGATACACGCCACCCCATTGCTCCATTGCATAGTCAAAAGCGAGGCCAATGGTGCCAAAGGCGTACTTGTTAGTGAAACATGCCGCATCAGACGTCCAGCCACCCGAGCGAATCACTTTTTCGCGAGAGTCTGGTAGACCGAATGTTGTTGTATCAATACGAACTACCTGCCCAGAATTCGAGAAAACTGTGTCGTACAAGACACCACTCGAGTCAACGTATACAGCCGAGTTCTCAGAAAAGTATCCTGAGAATCCTGGCACATTCGTAAAAGGACAAATTTCAGGTGGCAAAAAGCTTGACCACGTATTTAGAACATTTCTTGTTGCTGAGTCTCGAAGGAAAAAGATAGTACCATAGAGGCCCACACCAGGCTGAGTTGAATTTTGAACTTCATTAAGTCCCGTCCATTGTCGGAAAAATTCTAGTTCCAGCGTTCGGCCACCAAACATTTGATTAAATCGCTGTTGATCGTTTACAAGAAGGCGGACATTGTAAATCCCACCAAGTCTAGCACGATTCTTTTCGTCCGTTGTAAGCGAGAACGAAGCCGCGTCACCTGGCCGTGCCGCCAATGGAGTTGCTGTAACAGTATTGGAGAGACCAGCCGATCTGTTATTCAACTTCTGTGTTGTAGGCAAAAGATAGTCACCTTCATCGTAAGCTCTAATCGCATAGAAATAATCCATATTGTTGACCAGCTTCTCGCTTGTAGCCGGGTCACTCGTGGCGGTAACTGCGCCATTCCCATTGTCATCTCCATAGTCAAAGAACACACGGCCATTCGTTATTTGGCGCATGTAGCCTGCGATAAATCCCTTGCGAACTTCATTGGTTTCTTCCCACGGACGTTTTGAAGACACAAACGACTTTGTGCCATTTTCACCTTCAATGGTATCAACATCATTAAACTTAACTGGATCCATCTTTACCCGGCGGGCAAGGATGAGTTTTACAAGCGAGTCCTTGGCCACTTTTGCAGCCACCGTATCAAGTGTCAATCGGGCTCCAGTACGTCCTACAGTTGGGAGCGTTTCAATCACGGTAGTGAAATACGTAAAGCGAATTGAGTCGAGCTTGTCGAAAAATGGAATTCCAATGCCAGGTCTTGTTCCGCTTGTGATGATCGTTGAGTCGGTCGGATTAATCACCAAGCCATAACTCGCATTGCGTGAATTCACGAGCGATGTGAAATAATTACCCCAAGGAGGGGCATTCGAAGGTAGGCGGAGTACCATGAATCGCTTTTGACCGGGCTTAATCACGTCAGCAATTGTAAAAGACTCTAACCTGACGCCAGTTGTCCCAATTGTCGCACCTTCTTTGACAAACGGAGCATTCATTTGGAATTGCCCGATCTGTTTCCAGCCAAGCGGTCCCTTGCGAGCGTTCTTCTGAAAATCCACATTAAAAGTATCTAGATCCGTACGCCGAGCACGATAGATTCGATATCCAAAGAAGTCGAGACCACGCTCTAAAGTATCAACACTCATTTCTGAAGTACTATCCCACTGAATTACAATAGCGTTGTTGAGTGGCAGAAATCCTTCTGGTGGTACTACTAAGAAATTATTAAGTCCTGAAGTACTGCCCCTAGGAGCACCTTTGATCACGGTAAGATCTGGTGCTCGAGGCGCACGGAACTGATTGTCATATACGAACTGAGCAAATTTTACTTTACGAATAAGCTCCGTTAGATCCGCTGTGGTGCCGGTAGCTTCTGTACCAACGGGTGGAGCAAGAATAATACCAACCACGATGCGTGCTGAATCACCTGGTCTGAAATTAAAAGGACCTGTAGCCATCATCAAACGGCGATCTCCAGGACCTAGATCATTGTCCAATCTTGTACTTGAGATGAAGTTATAACGATCTTCATTTTCTATTGGATCTTCTGTGATTGGCCAGTTTCTCATTGTCCGAAGGCCAAGTTGGTCAGTGTTTGCGAATTGATTCTTGTCCGTCCGGATGTAGCCGGTTGTATCGTCACGTTGAAGGCTCCATGAATCACCACCATCAACGCTTGAGTAGATGCGCCCAAAATCAGAAACGATTGAGCCAGCCATACTTGTTGCGAAATACAGCGAATTCAAATTCGATGTAACCTTAATATCAACTGGCGTCCAAGAGTTGCCTCCGTCAGCAGTTTTATGAATAAAGCCGTTTCGTCCCACTATGTATCCGCGTTGAGAATCAATCATGCGGACGTCTAGCGATGGGAATATGTCAGCATCAGAGAGCGCTGTTGAGGTCCATGTTGCACCACCATCAACGGTGCGAAGCACCCTAGCTGGCAATTGGATGAGCGTGTCCCTGTTGTCTGGTGTTTTGGACCAAAACGCTGGATTATCACCAACTGCGAAAGCATTCGTTTGGCTAACCGCATGAACTGCACGAAGAGTCGTCGTATCTGGGTTTGCCTGCACAGTCCAAGTTGTCCCACCATCAACTGTTGCAAGAATTGTACTTCCTTTACCAACAGCCCATCCACGCAAATCATCCGCAAACGAAACCGAATACAATGGCAACACAGTTCCGGTGTTTTGAGGGGTCCATACAGAACCACCATCTACGGTCTTTAGAATTACGCCGCCTGTTGTGTCTCCACCGGCAACCCATGCGGTTGATGAATTGGCTACATGAATACCGCGATATTCAGCAACAGAAGCAGACATTTGTCTTGACCAAGACAGACCGCGGTCAGTAGTTTTAGCAATCGTAGCGTTATCCCCCACTACCCAACCAACATTAGCATCAGCAAAGGCAACATCAAATAGGTTGTCTTTGATGGAGGCATTCGTGCGGGATATCCATTGCTTTCCAGCATTTGAGGTTTCCAGAATTCTACCTCTATTCCCAACAACGAATCCATTAGAACCGTCCGAAAAGTGTACCGCATTTAGAGACGTATCTCTCGAAACCGCTGGGGACTCAAGGAAACTAAAACCGAGATATCCGAAACCTTGGCCCGCCTCAAGGCGATCCGTATTTGACCATTGAACGGCAAGGTTTAGTTGCGGATCTTCATCATAATAACGAGCACGGTCATTCCCGGCGCCAAATGCAGCATTTGTAATGAGTGCTATGTCAACGTCCTGAACTGCGGCCATCCAGCAATCAAACAACGTATCTTTATACTGGTTCGGATGGATGATCATATACTTCAAAAAGAGGAAGTCTGCATAGTCACCAAAGCCCCATGAATAAATCATTTGTTCAACCTGAATGCCAAGTGGGAAACCTTCCGATTTTCGTTTGGAAGTACCCCCTTCATAATAGTTGAGGTCTGTGTCTTTATAAACACAAAAGATGTCTTCCTCAGAGATAAATGCTGGGCCCTTTGGATACGTGGTTTTATACCTTGAAGTTGGATCGTTTACGTAGTAGCCGTAATAATTATTAAAACGCACTGTGTCGTTGGGGGAAGAATCCCAGATAGGCCAACGAGGAAATGTAGGATTTGCGAACTCTGTGCCGTCTGTTGTATTAAAATCGGGCGAGAAATACGTGCGGAATTTATTGATACCGTCCGATGTTGTATTGATACTAAGCCCATCCTCAATAGTACCAGGCACCATCCAGCTCAGTCCGGAGTTTGGATTATAGCCAATCATCACACGCTTTCGGATCTCATTGCCGATCTTCTTTCGAACTCCCAACCACATGCCTCCAGCAAAGATGTATTGATTGTTCCTTCCGCTAGGCCAGAATGTTCCACCTCGGCCGTTGCGAACGTCAAATCCAAAGATGCCATAATTGGTTGTCTGGAAACTGATGCTAGAAACCACGTTGCCTTTTTGGTCAAATAGGCCGGGCGTCCCTCGTTGAACACTTTCACTGCCAGTATCCTTGCGTTTTATTGCTTCACCATTTGTGCCAGCATGGACGCCCAATGCCGAGCAAGCCAAGATCACAAATATGGCGGTTGCGAATGTCATTCGCTGATTCATGCTGTCTCCAATGTTCTTCTTCATGGTCATAGTGGTGAGCTTTCGATCAGAACCTGAAAGCGATGGCGAAATACGCCGTGCGTGGAAACTGATAATTTTGTCTACGAGCAATCACGTCGGCAACATAGTCTTGGTAACCTCTGTAGGTTTCTTGCGCCGTTACTCGGCCGTCACCATTGAAGTCCACTCGCGGCTGATAGAGTCTCTTGCCAATACGATCGTACTGACTAGGGGAGATAGTTACCTTATTACCAGGATCAGCCACTTTGTAATAAGTTACTTGCGAGAAATCACCTGGTTGCATGTTTAACCGATTGCCATCTTGGTCTGGACTACCGGTGGTCGGGAAGAATGTAACTGCATTTGTGAAGTTAAACAGGTTAGTCACATCAAGAGTTAGGTCAATGGCCGTATTACCGCCGAGGAAATCACCAAGTGGGATAGTACGCACAATGCGAATTTCAGTGTTGTAGTTGGAAGGGAATCTGGCCGAGTTGATTGGTCCAATTGCTTGATTGCGATTATCAACAGGTGTGTATGGTGTTCCTGACTGCCACGAACCTGAAAGATTAATCGTGAAGTACTCAAGGAACGTGACTCCACCAATAGATGGACCTTCGTCATTGCCCCAACCTAAGGCCGTTGAGAGGTTCACGCGATTGCGTTGATCAAAGTCAAGAGGGAAGTCCGTAACAGAAAAGGCGGGCTCACCTGAGATCGGGACAAGACCTACTGCCACCGTGCTCGAATTTGCCGTTCCCGATGCGTATGACAACGTATAATTGACATTCAAACTCCAATTATTCGTCATTCTTTTGAAAAGCGTGAGCTCAACGCCACGGGAACTACCATAATCAGCAAGTACACGCTGGTAGAACGGTATTGGTGCAACTCTGACATAGGAAAGACCTGCTTGGTTATAAATGTCCTTGTAATAACCAACAATGCTAAAAGCAAGATCATCAGTCAACTGTTGATTGAACGAAACTTGGTATTGGTTGGTCCGCTGCATTTCCATATTCGGATTTCCGAGAAGTTGTGTCCCACGAAGTTGAAACGAATTGAACGAGTCATAAAAGTCAGCCCAAGGCGGAGCTTGGTAATAGATACCATAGGAGAACTGAAAGTTCTGGCGTTCAGTAAGTGGGAACGTGATCGACAAACGAGGGCTGAAATAGAGCTTTGCTTCCACTGTGGCAAATCCGGTAGGATTTCCGAACGGATAGAAAGCGTCATACGTAGTACGATAGAGTGCATCAGCGTTCAGATAGTCTACCCTTAAACCTGGCGTAAATACGAGCCCCTTAAACATGATCTGGTCTTGCACAAAGATGGCGCCTGTTGTAGGCGCATAGGGCTTTTCTGATGCCGCCTTCGCTGCAACTCTAGCTGGGTCCTCGAGCCCAAGATCATTTCCAGTGTCGAAGTATATGTTCCCACCATGCAAACCACCGTATATATCGTAGGAGGGAGTACCATCCCAAGGCGAAGAATTCTGGTGACGAGACAAATTGAGAGAGCGGAACTCAAAGCCGGTCTTGAGCACGTGGCGTGTTTCACCAATTTCAAGATTGTGGGTGATGTTACCATCTACTTGGAAGAACTTTGCTACGCGGAAGTCAACTCCACCAGATTCATTACCACGAGCAGCAAACTGACCGATATAACCATAAGGATTGGCCGTTGATTGAAAATCTGGTGGGCCCTCTATGTAACCGGTTATTGGATTTCGCCCCGTTGTTTCAATACCGATGTATCCATCTTCTGAACGTCCGTTTTCGCGGATGTAGTCGTATGAATCAAGAATTTTGTTTGAGGCGCCTCTAATATATCCTGTGTCATTAAACGAGAGTTGGTCTTCTGGGTAATACAGGTCAAACCCAGCGAAGATCGCTGGTGCCTCATAGGTCTTTCTCTTTCCTGTTTCGGTTGTTTTCCCATTGTACGAACCACGAATCTCGTACACAGTGTTCTCACCAAGAGTATGATTGATTTGCGCAAAGGCGTTTGTACTAAAGTCCTGAACTACGATCTGCTTCGCGTTGCGTTCTGGAACTCCGTTTGCCTGCGCGCCGGGTTTGATATTGCCGCTCATATCAGTAGCATATCCCTGATCGTTAGCATACAACCAACCCCAACTATTACGCTCTCCATTTGTTAGTCCGTATAATCCACCAACTAATAGAGAGATGGAATTGTCTAGTTGGAACTTCATACGTGCCGTGATATTGCGAGACCACGTACGGTTGTTTGGCTGCATACCAAGATTGTTTCCGATAGGGTCAAGTACCTGCAAACCAAAATTGCGGTGAGTCTGGAATGTATTTCGAACGGCTATGAAGAAGGTAGATCGGCTGAATCCAAGTGGACCGCCGAGGGTTACGTCAACGACGTCTTCCAGTGGATATCCTGCTTCAATACCATTGCCTGCCGTACCGAATAAGAAGGGAACATCCTTGCGCCACCGTACGAGACCTTCATAACGGTCTGTCCTTCCTGTCTTAACCACGGTGTTAACAATACCACCAATGGCGTTACCATATTCAGCACCGAAACCACCAGTTTGTGCCTGAACTTGTTCAGTAGCAAAGGGGCTAGGCATAGTAGCAGAAATTGTAGAACCGGTGGCACCAAGGCCACCCGTGAACTGGTCAGTTACCGTAAGGCCGTCAACGAGCACCTGCGTTTCTGTTGTTCTTGAGCCACGTACAACAAAGTTGTTACCCGACGCACGAATACCGGCATTGAGGGAAATGGCCGAGGCCACGTTGTCTCGGGCAATCTTCGTCATGTCATCGCCCGACATCACACGTGCAGTTCCAATGTCCGTTGAACGAACCATTTCGCGCTCTGCTGAGACGTCGATGATCTTCATACGAACACCACCTTGGGTGACTACGAAGTTCAACGACAGAGTTTGATCAGCATTTAGGTACACCTCTTTGTTAGCAGTATCATAGCCTACCGCCGTTACGCGGACGGAATATTTACCTGCTGTAACGTTCAAGACGGTGTATTTACCGTCGAGTTTGGTTACGGCACCACGGGTTGTACCAATAACGCGAACAGTTGCTCCCGGAACGGGCTTGCCGTCTTTGTCTGTAACCTTACCAGCGATGATACCGGTGATGCCGGCAAACGAAGCCGTTGTGGCTGCAGCAACTAGGATGGCAACAAGGAGGTACTGACGTACCATGAATCTACTCCTGAAGGACTCGATGTACAGTGTTTCGTTCTAAAGTTTAGCGGACCACGACGAGAGGAAGAATAGAACGAGCGCCATTCTGTTCAATGATACAATGATACGTTCCAACAGCTAACGTCTGCGTGATGATGTTGAGATCCCATTCACTCTGCGAACTCGGACTCTGTGATGTCATGATTATCTCTCCTAGTGTTGAGACAAGAGACACGCTCATTGGTCCAGCAGTTACAGTTACTATATGCATTCTAGCGATGTCGCGTGCCGGATTAGGGCTAATGGAGATCGACGCGTTTAGATCATGATACTCCTGAACGCTGTTAACAGGTGTAAGGAGTGCGGCATCATATGCAACCATCATAACCTTGGCAGCATTTGCAGGCAGCTCAACGTTTGTTACACAGTCACCTGGTTGCGAACTGGCACTATATCCAATGTACAACCTATTGTTAACCACGTCATCGGCCAATGTGCCATATTGGCAGTTCATACCTATTGGCGTGAGGTCTGTTGGAGGAGACCATGTTAACGTTCCGGCGCTCAAATACGTTGCCCAAACATGACCGTTAAGAGCATCTACTTGAACAAGGGTGTCAACTTCATTTTGTTGAATGCCCCCTGTAGTATCAGCAAGAATGTTCTTCGTATCGCCATTGTTGAATGATCCGTATAAACAATACAAATCGTTTTTGGCACTAACACCAAGCTGCGGCCATCTGCTCAAACCATCGAAGAATCGTTGATTCATCAAGAATCCGGATCCATCCCACTTTGATCCGCACGGTGGAGCCATAAAGTACAGGTTGGTCTCGCCATCCTTGGTATAGGCCATTCCAACTTCGCGGCTGTAGATACGCGGGTCCACAACTGATATTATTCCCGATCGCATTCCATTCGTGTCCTTGCGTGTAACGAACGAGAAAACAACTCCAACAACAAGATGCGTTACCCCGTTGCTGTCGATGATTACATCAATATGGCCATTGGGCGTAGGAACGGTATCTGAGCGCACCTCAAACGTTCCATCTGCATTGAAGCCCGAATCGATATCGGTGTATTGAGGAGAAAAGACAACTCTTGCGAGGTCAGAAGGCCATGTGGCGCCACCATCGGTAGATGTGCGTGTAAACAGCCGAAGAGATCCGTCCGTATAGGCGATTACCGCTTTACCGCCACGTGCTGTTACAGCATATGTGTCTCCGCCCAAGCCGGACTGCATACTGCCCTCAGGAGCAGTTGCACCAGTGAAAAGTATCTCAGTACCCCACGTGAAACCTCCGTCAACAGATCTACGATACGCGAGCTGATTAGCAGCTCCGCCAGTCCCTACTATTGTTCTATTATAGATGAGGTGCGTATTGCCTTGTCCATCTGCAGCGGCCCTTGCCCAAACTGCGGAGTCGGCCGCTGTTGTTACTTCTTTGTGGAGGTCCGGAGGATCGCCAACACCAGTGTTTCCATAAAAACGAACGGGAGTGTGAGACGGCGTGCCTATCAAACCGTCAGCATACTTTACTATACAAGGCCACCCTGCACGCAGCGTTTCGATTTTTTCCCACGTTTCCATTCCAAGCACTGGAGAATCGGGGGTGCCAACTTCAAGATACGTGTAATGGGTACCCCGTGCATTTCCGGCGAAACCAGGAATCCGAGTAGCACCATCACGTGTTGAATCTTTTGACGTCATCCACAACATTTGGATGTAATGGTCGGCCCCATCTGTATAATAAGCCAAACGGTTTGGCATAGAACCATTGGTTTGGAAATCATAATACGTGTAGCCAACTTCGACACCTGGAAGGGCTGCCTGCACTGCATCGACGCTCTTTGGTGTTCTGGTGCGAAACAACGGCAACTCAGTTGAAACACGTGTTTCTTCAGCATCAACTGCTGAATAAACTTTGTCTAGAGTGTTGCGTTGGATGGGTGCAAGTGCCTCTGTAGAACGAGGAATGGACGTTCTGTTCATCCAAGCAGTTTGCTTGGCTTGCATAGCTACGCTCGCCCCCATGAGGACAAACAAAGCACCAGCCACATGTAAAAGCGTTGAGAAACGGTTCATTATAAATCCTACATTAAATTTAGGTGGTGCTTGGGCTTCACCCGTGTTGTGGCGCAATATACAATGGTTTGCAAACCAATTTTCGGAGAGTTTCACGCAATCATTTTGTTTCTAGGGTCGAATCTGAATACCGGCAACTGCACTAACAAGCACACCGTAGGCCGTCCCACTAGCACTCCCAGGGCTTGCGCCCTGCCTAAATGATGAAGTTCTTGCCTCGCACCCTATGGAAAATGATATCCAAGGTTGGAGCTTTATCTGACCCTGAAGCCGGCCAAATCCTAGTAGACCACCGCCATCAACCCCACCGCCTGCTCGCACGTTTACCTCTCCCAAAGAATATCGAAAAACGGTCTGTTGGACAAATGCCGCTCCCCAATATCCTGTGTTGGATGATGCAGAAACGGTTGAATATTGACCGTACACCACGTCGGAAGCTGCATGATCGCTGCCCAACAATTTGCCCCCGCCAGGCGGCCGACGTTCGTTTGAGGATACTGCTGGACCCGACAGCCGCACGTTAGCCGTTGTTGTTACATCTGCTTGATAGGTGATAGTGCCAAATTCAAGGCCCACTACGGTGTTTTCAGTTACCGTATAACCAAGACTTTGTGAGATAATTGTTGCTTTGGACACATTCTGATTGGTTCCTGTAAGTCCGGAACCAACAAACGTAGTAAGCACCACGGCTATGGATGTGTTTGGAACAGGCGATGCTATGTCAGCACTAGAATTGTGAGAGGTTTCAGCAAGATCGGTTTCTGAGGAATCCAATGAGAGGAATCTAGAGGGATGGTACGCTGTGTCTGTTACAACGGATTCTACGCTTACATCTGCCATTTTTGGCGGATATGCCTGTATTTGCTGTTGAGGTTCTGATGTATCTAAGGTAAACATTGCTTGTTGGTGATGTCTTTTGCCTTGGGCAGCAAGTAGAACTGTTGCTCCCATTGCTGCACTAGCTGGCTTGTAGAAGCCCCGTGGCAGAGGAAGGTTAAGGTCGGCAACCGGAACGTTCAAGAATAGGAAAATCGTTGCAAGAGTTGCGAGAACGCTGCCAACGCGCCGTGGGGATCTCGCGGCAGAGCGCATCGGTGCAGCAGTTGCCTTGTCTATTACGGCAAATACGGCTTCAAGAGTTGAATCTTCTACATCCTTGGGGACGGTACATTCTTCCGAGCAAGACATTGCGATATGGATCAGAATGGCAGCATCAAATTCTTCTCGAGCGCCGGCTTCGTTGGAAAGGCGCTTACGCAATTCCACATCTTCGTGGGGCGAAAGGTCGGCGTCTAAATATTTCGAGATCAAGATGTCTGGTATCATCGTTCGTTCAGCACGATGGCTGATAGAAGTTTGCGCATTGTGAGGCGTGCACGATGTACTCGGACTTTTGCTAGTGATACGTCAATTGAGCAGATATCAGCAATTTCTTGGTAGGAATGCCCTTCGTATTCTCGAAGAATGAGCGCTTCACGCAAAGCAACAGGCAACGCTTTCATTGCGATGTCAATTTGGTCGCGGAGTGCTACGTCAGATTCGGCGTCCTGCCTCCATGCATGAGCCCCTTCATCAAAAGTTTCATGTAATGTTCTCCTAGAGCGAATCATATTGAGACACGTACGTCTGGCAATCACAAAGAGCCATGACCGAACATTGTCTCCCATGAGTTCTGTTCTGTGCTCATAGAACCTGATGAACGTGTCTTGAAACGCATCCTTTGCTGAGGGATCATCGCCCAACATGTGCCTGCAGAAGCGGTAAACCGAGCCACTGTACGTATCGTACAAAAACCTAAACGCATCACGATCACCAGCGCGGAACGCTACAACCGTTGCTGCTAGCAATTCGGATGTAAGGGTTGCTCCTATATGGGATCTTCGCTCGCGCATCATGGTGGCCCAGTGTTACTGGGTGGACACTGTGCACAAGGAAAGAGTTACAGGGGAGACACAATCCAGCCCACAAACGTGAGGCCACCCAAAATCAATCGGGTTACACACCATACTATCACGCCAATCACATAGCCGTAGTTACGATGAAGCCCGTTCCATGCTGACAGTGCAACGGCAATCGCTAGGTATTGCCACAACGAAAAGACGCTGCATAGCTGAAGCCATGTAAATACCATTGGGGAATCTAGGGGGCTTACAAATACCCCTGCATGCAGGCCGGCCTGAGAGGTATGAAACAGCAAATGTGCAATGGTCGTTACGAGCAGATCAAGACAGACGATAAGCCCCGTTGATGAAACGGCTACAATTGCCTGTGAATATGCCACTGGGGAGTTGGTCATGAATCTCATGAGAACAAGGAACAACCCTGCCAATCCTGCAATCGTAAAGATCGTAACCATGAGAGCGCCGCCAAGCGCAGCGGTAAACTGTCTCTGAGGCAATGCAAGGTCGATGTCGGTTTTAGATACGGGACTCATCATTCTGCTCTGTGAGAGTACGCGAGACTCTTCAACCAGCCGTGGGTCTGAACTCTCAGTTAACGCACTCCATGTACTCATTGCGCCTACGAGCAGAACGGCCACAGCGAAGATCGCTGCGGCCGTTTGTGTAGTTGCTTCTTGAACTCTTGTTGGCGCCACAATTCCGTGCCAGAGTGCTTTGCCCGCGGCTACTATCCTCATGCCATAGACCTCTATTTAGTTGGAGGTGTAAACATTGCATCGCTCAAAACTTCGTTTACGGTAACCGTGTTACGCAGCGTCAATGAATAGATGCTGTTCTGACTCATTGTAATTGTGGGGAATTTCACACCACCAACTGAAGTGTATGCATCGTACTTATCAATTGTTGTAAGCACTCCTTGAGGCGTCTGTTCATCCTTCTCAAGACGAACAACAAGCATGGAACTCTCATCAAGGTAGAACCTGTCTTGCCTGCCAGACGGATTTGTTGCTTCAACCATGATCTGACCGTTTCTTTTACCTTTCACCACAACCTTATACCCATCCTCTACAAGTGTGATGAACGGGAAAATTCGGGCCTCTCGGATGAGCTGAGCGGATTCCTCGGCAGACTGTTCTCCGGCCGGACCATCGGAAATGGAAACCCAAGCGTTGCGTCCGTCTACCCACTGAGATTGCTTCATCATGCCAAGGTCAAATCGAGATACTTCCTTATTGGGCGCCAAAAGTGTCCGCTCAAAACTACCAGCGTATTCACGCCCTTGCATTACCATCATGGCAATACCTTTGAACGAAACGCTTTTGATTGCATCAACTGCTGGTTTGCCACCAAGGGCTTCAACATGTTTGGCAACTAGTTGCTCAACAGTCATATCTACTTGTTCCAATGGGTCCAGCTTGGCTGGCTCAAGATCAAGCGTAAAATCTTTAACGGGACCAAACTGCTCAAGTACATTTCGGATATCAGGACTGCCAACAACCACTACCCGAAGATTAAACATGTTCAGATACCTACTTGCGGCCTCTTGAATATCTCCAGCACCAAGTTGTTCAAGACGAGACGTGTAGTTAATCACTTCGTCGATTGGCACGTCATTGATCCACGAATTCTGCAGGACTGCCGCAACTGTTGAAGCACGCTCAAATGCAATACGATATTGGCCAACTTCACTTGCTATGCGACGGCTCAGAGCAGCGTCGTCTGGACCTTCAGCAGCGAGTTTTCGAATCTCACGAAACATCACCGTGAGTGCCGAATCCGTTACTGTATTGCGAACCTCTGCACCACACGCGATGCGGTTGTACCTGCGCCCGCGTGTAAGCAAAGAGAATGGCGAATAGGTATATGAATATGTTTCTCGAAGTGTATTGAAGAACATACTTCCAAATCCGCCACCGATGTAATCGGTCATCACACTCGCTGCTTCGTAATCACGATCTCGAACGGCTGGGCCTGCTGCGCACACAATGATTGAACTTTGAACTGAACCTTTGCGTGGAACAAAATAGACGCCCGCGGGCTCGGTCTTCATTGGTGGAAATTCCGTTACAGGGCGAGTTCCTTTTTCCCATGGCTCAAAATATTTCCTAAGCAGGTCCTTAGACTCCTTCTCCGATATATCGCCTACGATGGCGATTGAAGCCGAGTTTGGACGGATGTATGCACTGTGGAAGGCAACCACATCTTCGCGCGTGACGGAACCAATGGTCTTTTCGGAGGTTCTGCGAGCGAGAGGATTGTCCATTCCGTACACCACCTTGCGCGAGAGAGCTTGCGCGATTTCGAGTGCTCGAGAACGCCTCGACTTAACGCTAGACTGATATTGCTGTTTAAGTTTTTCTAGTTCTTCTTCGTTGAACGTAGGCTCACGTAATTCATCTCCTAGAATTCCGAGTAAGATTGGCATGTGCCTCTTGATACACGAAGCAGTTATCGTCATTGTCTCTCCGGTGGAGGCCACCGAGATATAAGCCCCTACGCCATCAAGTGCATCTGCAATCTGTTTAGCCGTGCGTTTTGCAGTGCCCTTGCCTAGCATGTCCCCTGTAATAGCCGCCACACCTTCCTTACCAACAGGATCATAAGCCTCTCCTCCACGCAAAACGATAGAGAAGGTAACCACGGGTTGTTCGTGGTTCTCAATCACGTACACGTGCAGACCGTTCTGCAAGGTGGATTCAGTGTACGATGGAAATTCGAAGCCGGTTGCGGGCAATGCCTTTGGGCGTACGTGTATATCCGGCTTGTCTATATCAGACGCCTTGATTTCTTCAAATGGAGTTACAGCTGGCTTCGTTGCCTGTTTTGTTGTTGATTTCTTAGACGACTTCTTCTTCGTTTTTGAGGTCTGACCAGTAGATTCATAGCTGAAGGCCATGAGCAAACAGACAATTCCAACTAGGATACGGTACATAGCGGTGGTGGTTGAGTTCTTAATCATGGTTCACCCTTTCACTGGCATATAGGTGAGCACCACACGTTGGTTGGTTCCGAAAATGCGCTTTGCAACACGCTGAATGTCTGCCTTGGTTACATTCATATAGAGCGAGAGCTGTTCATTAACGGCGGCCGTGGATTTTTCGAAACGATACGCGTTCGACAACGCAAGCGCTTTATCATACACTCCCATGAGCCCCTCGATACCACCGGCCTCTCTTATATTTTTTGCCTTCGTTAGTTCTTCGTCAGTAACCCCATCTCGCACAATCCGAGCTACCTCTGCGTCGAGCGAACGCTCCACTTCTTCTGCAGTTTTTCCTGGTGCAACAACGCCAACACAGAATGCCATTCCAACATACTCGCGGAGAAACATTGATACGTTGGCTTGTACAGCTACTTGCTGACTATCAACCAGCGCCCTATACATGCGAGAGGACTCGCCATTGGACATAATCGTTGCCAGCAGGTTGGCCGCATATGAGTCCGTATCTGTTTGTGGCATCGCTCGATATGCCATAAAAATCGCAGCAAGTTGCGCCTTCGGGTCGTTGATTGACTCTCGAACCTCACCACTCATCGGTTGCATCTGGCTTACCACAGGCCGTTTTGGCTCGGACGCTTTTGGATATGCTCCAAAATATGCCACGATGGTTTCGCGTACGAGTGTCTCATCAAAATCACCGCTTACAACCAGGATGGCATTGTTTGGCTGATAGAACGAATCATAGAACGCTGTGAACTCAGCAATCGATGCACTGTCTATGTGTTGTGCGGAGCCAATGGGCGACCATTGATATGGGGTACCTTCAAACAATGCAGCCTGAACTTTTTCCATCCAACCACCATACGGTGCATTGTCATACCGATTCTTTCGTTCTTCTTTCACAACGCCACGCTGTGTTTCTACACCAATGCGGTTTACCTGAAGTTTGCGCATTCGTTGTGCCTCTATCCACAGACCAAGCCGAATCTGATTTGATGGCAACACAAAATGATAGACGGTTTGGTCATTACTGGTAAACGCATTTAGTTGCCCTCCAGCCCCATTCACCATCTTGTCAATTGTTGATCGTTCGATTTCATCTGTTGATTCAAACATCAGATGTTCAAAAAAATGTGCAAACCCCGTACGAGCAGGGTCTTCATCACGCGAGCCCACCTTGTAGTGCACAACCGTGGCCACCACGGGTGCGGTATGATCCTCGTGGAGAATAACATGGAGACCATTGGGTAGGTCATATTCTATAAAGGCAAGGGGCTTCTGTTGCCCCGATGCGCTAACGATGAGACCCAGAGTGGCAACTGCCAGAGTCGCAATCCGGGAGATCTTGCGGTTCATACGTGTGTTTGCTCAAGCGAAGTGGAACGAAACGGTAGATTACGAAGGACGGGGCTAATTCTTGCACAACAAAGCGCAAGCAATGTGATGATTAGGCCTGCGATGGGCAAGGGATCTCCAACGAGAGCATAGGTTGTTCTCTGCTGAATCGGGCGCACAGATGAGCGCGCAAACCCCGTAGTCATTGGAGCGATTGCCGGATGGGGGTTATCAGAGCCGTCTGGAGCGATAAAGCCACTCACACCCGAGTTAGCACATCTAAGAACTGGCCTTCGTTGTTCAATGGCACGCATCCGTGCTATGTCGAAGTGTTGCTCGGGACCCCACGTTCCATTATACCACGCGTCGTTTGTGATTACACACAAAACGTCGGCACCGTTGTTTACTAAATCCCGAGCTACCTCAGGATAAATCGACTCGATACAAATGATGGTTCCAACTTTTGCCAATGTATCACTACCTCGCGCTACCACCAAAGGTTCTCGCGTACGCCCCTTACCCCAAGCAGAAATGCCAACGCCCCATTCTATCCAACTCATGGCAAACGTCAATTGATCTGCAAAGGGAAGTCGCTCGGCAAAAGGTGTAAGCATTGTCTTACGGTGCACGCCAATACTGGGTTGGGACGGATTGATCATCATGGCTGCATTGAAGATGTCAAAACGCACTTCTGGGTCAGCTTTTGACTGTCTAGCAGATGGGGGTGCCTCACCCGCACCGTACACCATGATATCCGCATAACCAGTCAGGAGCGAAACCCGTGAACTATCAACCCAATTCTTGAGATCATTCCATTCTGGAAGAAATCGTGGATCGCGTATGGTGTATGGAATGGCTGTTTCGCTCCAAACGTAGAGATCGGCCTGCCCAAATGTCATTCGAGAACTGTCTACAAGTGCACGATGAACACCCACTTGCCCACGCGTATCGCCCCACTTGTCCCATGGGTCTTCATTTGGTTGAACCACAACCACTCCTAAGGTGCCTGCAGCACCCTGAGAGCTCCAGGACCACTGTTTAGCTAGTCCAACAGCAAGCCATACCACTAACCCAGCAAGAAGTACCGCAACGGGAATTTTCACTTGCTGATTGGATCTACGTAAAAGTATAATCAAGACTATGAGGGCATTAACCACCCCAATGAGAAGGGAAAGTCCGTATACGCCCACTGTATCTGCCACTTGAGCAAATGGCGTATGGATCAAGGAATATCCTGTTGTCAGCCAAGGGTATGATGCGTCTGTTTGCCCGTGAAGCCACTCAAAACCAGCGATTGCAAATGGGGTACACAATAACATCCAGAACAATCCCAATCTGCGTCGGATAGAAGCAAGTGCCACAACGGGCATCATCAGGAAGAAGGGATGGAAGAGCCATAGTGCGAGACCACTTGCAAATAGGTACGGGTCGGTTTTGTCTTGCCATGAACAAACCCACCAGTTCGATATCCCGTGGTATACAACAAAGGTCAGGTAAAACCAGCTAATGAGCGACCATCGAGACGCATTTGCCCCTTTATCGGCAAGCGCAACTAACAAGGGTACCCACGCTAAAAACACGAGAAAGCCCCCATTACTCAGTGTCCGAGGAAATGCGAGTCCAAGCAGCAGTCCAGTTGCAAATGCGTACAAATATGGTGGTTTTGATAAGGGGCTCATTGTACTCCAAAATACGAACCGCTCCTGTGCCAATCGGCACAGGAGCGGTTCGGTAACAGACTATACCGTTCGCGAATTATTTCGCGATAGTTAGGTTCTTTGAAACCATCTTTCCGTTACTACGAAGTACGAGCGAATATGAGCCCGAAGCTAGCGTAGCAGCGTCGATGGAAGCTTGATGCGTACCAGCTGCAAATGAACCGTTAACAAGCGTAAGAACTTCTTGACCCGCAGTATTAACAAGTACGAGCTGCACGTTAGAGGCCGTTGAGAGCGTAAACGCAACAGTAGCACTATTAGAAACCGGGTTCGGCATCACGTCAGCAAGCAATAGGCCATTGCCTTCACCATCGATAGTCACGTTTACTTCTTGCGAAGCAGAACGTGCACCATCTTTGTCAATTGCCGTTAGACGATACGCATATGTTCCAGCTACGAGACCATTGTCTGAGATCGAATAGTCACGGTTCAACATTGAACTACCAGCGGCTGGTACTGTACGTACTGCGGCAAACTCAATGGAAGTTGCTACATCTCCCGCTTTCCCAGTTACAAGCGAAGCACGATCTACGATAAAGTGATCTGTGTTCTTTTCAGAAGCTGTTGTCCAGAACACATCCACATTTTTTCCACGAGCTTTTGCATCGAATGACGTGAGTTCTACAGGAACAAGACCGCCACCGTTGGACTCAAAGAAGTCAATGATACCACGAACTACACGTTCGCCACCTGTGCGTATGCCTGTGCGAGCAAAGTGACGCCAAGACACACCAAGGTATACCGTGTTGCTCGTTATACCCGCAGTTGCCGTTCCCATGATCGAATCCGTTGTGCTACGGTCCCCCTTTACGTACGTATATGCAGGGTTGGCTATTCCAGCAGTTGTCGGATCAGAATATATGCGAACAAGAGCAGGCGTTGGTTCTGCATCGCCTGTAAAACCAGTACGTGTAACAAGTTCAGTTGTGCCACGAGCAATAGCACCGCCGGCAATCCGCTTACCGCTATAGTTAGGCAAGAATGGTGTGCCTGGTGCCTGATTGATAGAACGAAGCACGTACTGAACAAAGTTCAGATCACTTACAACCGTCGAACCAATGTGCTGTGCTGGGAAGTTCTGACCTGAGATTGCAAGATTTTTCTTGTTACCAGGAATACCTGCACCGATATAGTTACGAATGTCATCACGTTCTGTACGTGTTAGCGGACTCTGATCGTGAGACCAGAAGAGTGTGCGGTACAAACTATAGTCTACCGATCGCGAAGCCCATGCGTTGCGCTCAAAAACATCATAGTCATAACGATTGTTCGATGGATCGTTGATGTAGCCAAGCTTGCCAAGTGCGGCCTGAAGACTGTCGCTGTTAAGTCTGCCTACGATGTCGTTCATTGTTGGTGTACCACTTTGAATGTCCGTTGCAGAGCCACGAGTAGAAATCGCAACACGCTGCGTTGACTTACGAAGGTAGAAACGAACTTCCTTAGCAAACGTGTTATTGGGATTGAATTCGTCGGAATTTGTTGTTACCTCAACGCGGTAGCGAGGAGTAACATTAATACTCATCGTTGCAAAACGTGTAGGAACAGTGTAGCCTGGAAGACCAAAATATGTCTGTGGCGTCCACGAAGGGATGTTGAAGACAACATCTTTTGACTGTCCAGAACTCAACGCAGTAGATACTACCCGGTCTACAACCGGAGTTGTATTCCACATTGGAACCACGGCACTTGAATTGTTCGACGCAAATGTTTCGAGGTATACACGCACGCGGACGCTTGAGTTTGTTGTTGCCAACGCACCATTATTGCGAATACGTGTTGTTACATCAACCGGTGGCGTTGTCATGATGTACTCAGCGTCATTTGTTACACCAAGAGCATCACGATATGCCGCAGGACTGAGAATGTCCACTACTTCGAGATCACTCACGAAGAGGCGACCATCAAATTCATCGGCCCCAATATCGTAACCCAGACCTGCTGCACCACGCACGCCTCCATCGATATCAGCCTTTGTTCCACTAAGACGCTCACCGCGATTATTCAGGATTGAGCCCACAGGCGGAGCGGGAAGGACGTTAATCCGCAGCCTTTGATTTGGAGCAACACCGAGATATGTCAAGTTGGATGTAAAGTCACCAACAACCGAGTTGATGTCTTGTGCCGTCCAGTTACGCCACTGTGAAATATTTGTGAACTCTGTTTGCGACCCAGGAGAAACGAGTTCACTCGTGTGCGAAATCTCGATTACTCGTGCGATACTCGCATTAGGTGCCCAGAATGCATTACGATTAGAAATAAGAGCTCCCGGTGCAGTTGTTGGCAAATACCATGTATTTACACGACCATTACGGAAGATTGTTCCCTCGTACAAAATTGCTGAGTGTGTTATAACTGCTGCATTGGCATTGCCCATGAGAGCAATTGCGTTGTTCATAATTACAGGCGTGTTGGCATTTTGGATACCAATACCAGCAATTGCACCTGTACCAACAACATTGTCATTGCTTAGCAGAATAGTGTTGTTTACAACGGAGTCTGCTACGGTAAAATATGCAGGAATGACTGGTGTTACCAGCGCAGTTAGAGGAACTGCAGACGCTGCGCGACGAGTCCACAAGTGGATACCGGCCATATTTGCAGTGGATGTATTTCTCGACAGGCCCCAAATAACATTGCTAGTCACATAGGTATGCTCTGGCTTGTTCGGGAAGCTTACCGTGCCTGCTTGTGTACGTGGACCAAAACCCTTGTTTGTGCTATTGATTGATTGGAAGTCATTGCGAGCTTGCTCAACTACAACACCACGGCTCCAAGCATTACCACGAACACCACTGATCTCGTTTTGAGCGATCATCAGGTTCATGTTGTTGTATCGCAGTTCACCACCACCAATAATACCTGCAACGTCGGCTTCAGAACCGCCAGTAATTGCACCAATGTTATAGATACGGTTGCCAATAACCCTGGCGCCGTCTTCGTATCCAAGGAAGATACCAGCTCTACGAACGTTAAAGATCAAGTTGTTCGTAATCTGAGTTCCGAGATTGTAGTAAGGTCTGAAATCGTTGATTCCTGCCTTGATAAGAGATCCGACACCAATCGAAACAACGCCATAGCCAAAACCACTTATTTCGTTACCGATAAACTGGTTGTTAGTGTTGATGAGTGTGTCGAGGTTACCAAGATTATCAGGATTGATCGTGTCACGCTGTGTAATACCAGCCGTATAGCTGATGTTGGTGCTACGTGTGTTTGCTTCAAAGCGGTACTGATTAGAGCCCGAGTTGAATTGCACCTGTGGTAGCGAAGTAGCATAACTAGGCGTTACACCGTCTGCCATACCGATGATACAGTTGCGAATAGACGTGTTAGACGAGCCAGATGACAAATAGAACACGGAAACGAACGGCGAGGGGAAGCTAGGAACCAAATTCTTTCTCATCGTAAAACGAAGAGCCTTTTGCTGTCCACCATCGAATGTTATGTACCCAGCAGAATTCGCGTTTTGAGCATTGCCAAAATAGACCTGACGCTGAATTGCATTAAGGTTTGCAGGCGCGATATTCTGACCAAGAAGTACACCTACACCTGATTCAGTTACCATGTTAATAGTGACTGACGATTTATTAATTGAACGCTCAATGTTTGGCTTAAACGTAATCGTGTTTGTTGAGCTAGAGCCGATGATGCGTGACGAGAGGTCAATAGCAGCCGTATTCACACCAACTACGGTCTGCGTATACATTGCATCTGTGAACTCGAACGTTACAGCGCAACCAATGCCCCTAAGGTACAAATCATCTAGGGCTGCGCCAATTGTTAGATAGTTTCGTGTTCCAGGTGCCGATGTACCAATTGTGTACACACCACAAAGATTTCCTTCCACATTTCGGTCAACACATATCTCGTTGTTTGTTAGAACAGGATCTCCCGGATATTCAACGCGGAAGCAATAGCGGTACATACCACCTTCTGTTGGCGTGAATGCAGGGAATGTAAAGATTGCCTTGTTAAACTGACCAGCCGCGATATCTGGAACCACTCCCGTTTGATTGTACACAGGTGAGTTGTCACGCAGTCGGGTGATTATGAGACGAACTGGCACATTGGAAAGATCCTGAATTCCATTATTCTCGTAGATCGCCTCAGGGCGGAAAGGCCGGTTCGCAAACAAAACCTGAGTAACGCCAGGCACTGTTACTGAGCTCACAGCAGGCTCTTCGTTGTAGCCAATTTCTGAAATCCAAGAAGGAAGTCCTGGACGCGGAATACAATCATTAAACGCGTTTTGATCAGGGAATGGGTCTACAAGCTCCGTGCAGATCACAGTTGAGTAAAGACCAACGGCATGCCCACCAGCGGTTGCGCTCCAGTTCCTCATGGCCTGCGTGACGCGTCCGCCAGGTGCTACCACCTCAGTGCTACGGAGAGTGTCTGTGTATGCAATACCATTAGGACCAGTGATACGCGCATAGGCATTCCAGGCCTTTACCGTGTCGAGACCTACGTTTTGGAATATGGCTTCAACAGGGATTGTGGTTGTGTTGGGATATTTGTATCGACGCGGTAGATCATTTGTCTGAGGCGAACGAATCTGGCGAGTACTCATATCCCTATTAACCGCAATGGTAAACGCAATTGCCCAAACATTGGCACAACTACCTACCGTACCAACCGTTTGGGCGATCAATGTGTATTCACCACCGATGGCATTGGTGGTATTGAGAGCGGGGCCAGGACCAGCAAGGAGGCCAGATGCCGTGGGTGGCAAGGAAACAAAACTTTGTGGGAATGTTCCTGTAACAGGAGCAGTTGCAGTCCAGTCTGCCCGATAAACCGTATCGGTAAGTGGGAGTGGTCCAAAGATTCGATACCTAACCGTGAAGATCTGGCCAGGAACACCGGCACGCAGAGATACACTGGGGAGTGGACGGTTTGCCGTTGCACCATCATAGATGTTGCCGCGTGATAAGATTGCAGAGCTGTCAGGAACTGCGTTCGGGAACGAAGACACAAAATCACCGATGATGTCGATGTTGTAGTCTTCACACTCACCCTGCACAAATCCAGGGAATACGCAAGGGTCCGCTGGGCACACACCTGCATTTGTCATAAAGAATACACGCAGCCGGGTTACACCTGTGCGAGCAGAACATGGAATGGTAACAACGGCATTAAAGGGAGCCGTTCCGAAGTTGTTATCAACAGCACACAACAGACGCTCCGCCGTAGTAAAGATACCGTCTTGATCAAGGTCGATCCAGAGTGAATATCCTTTATTCGAAAAGCCATTCGTGGTAATCGTAACGTCCTGTGGTGTACCCCGAGGCGCCGTCAGCGTGGTAGCTGTAAAATAATCGTAACCACTCTGGTTGTTATAGTCTGCACCAGTTGAGTTTCGGGAAAAAGCTCCGAATCTAAAAAACGTGATGCCCTGTCCCCAAAAGCCAGGCATGAGCGTTGGCCTGCAGTACTGGGCATTGGCTTCCATAGAGAAGCTGAGTGAACCAGCGATAACAACCAAGCTTAAGAGAAAAGAGTAGAACTTTTTCATAGGTATACCACCAAAAAAATTGAACGTATTCGTGTAGTTTAATTTCAACGTTAATACTGGCACGATGCATCACCTAGGGTGAAGTCACCACACCAAAAGATCGGATTTACCCGACCTTCACTATGTAAAATATACACAATCCGCATTCTGCGCAACCAAATACGTGATTGTTTTCACTATAAGCGTCTATTTCTATTTCAGCTTTGGCACGACTATAGCGCCAGTCTTCTTTTTACCTATAAAAAGCGATCCTCCAGACGATCCTGGAGGGATAAGAAGATTGCAGCTTGTTTGGCTTCTATAGCCCGAACCACAATAGATTTCCGACCTACGGTTGCCTCCAGCTACCTCAAAAAGGGCAGAAGTTGTCTTCATTGGATCAATCTTCAGCACACGCAAAGTAGGCACCGTAGGAACGTATGTCATTGCTATTCCTTGATTTACGGCAGAAATCAATACGTATGGCACGCTGCTACTCCCTGGATTTCGCACCGACACTAACCCGCGAGCGTCAAACTGAGATACAAATCCAGCATCAGGAATGGAAAGAGGCCTAAACGTGCCGTCTCCATTGCCCATCAGAACTAGCCCCTTACCTGCATCATAGCGTACTACGTCGTCTTCTGCGCCATACATATTCCCGGCAATTACGAGATCTATATATTGATCAGAATTGAGATCTAAGGCCTCGATCCCCAAAACCGGGGAAACTTGTGCTTCTGACGGAAGGGGCGTAATCGTAAAGCGACCATTGCCGTCATTTATCAGTACCACAGAATTCATCATCGTAGCAACCACGTGATAACTCGAATCTAGCAGCTCTTGTCCAACAACAGTCTCAACACTTGCAAATGCAAAGTCTAAGAATTCGTTGAACTTGCGGTTGAGCGTTGGCATCTGAGAAAAAATCTTGCCTCGATCTCGAATGATATGTCGTTTGCCCTCAAACCACCACGTGATGAGTGGATCGATACTTCCATTATCGTCAAAGTCTGCTGCAAACAATTCGATAGGCAATTCAGGAGAAGCATTGTATCGCGAGTTGCGACCGAAATTTCCAGCAACGTAGTCCACGTCTCCGTCATTGTCTACGTCTGCACCCATGAGGCTATACCACCAGCCAACGGTTTTCTGAAGACCCGCTCTTTCTGTAGTGTTTGAAAATGTTGAGCCGTTGTTGTGAAAAATGGTAAGGGGCATCCATTCTCCACAGAGCAATAAATCAAATCGTCCGTCGGTATCTACATCTGACCAGAGCGCAGCACGAACAATACCAATTGTTCTGAGGCCAGGAATAATCTTTTCTGTTTCATCAGTGTACACACCCTTACCTGCGTTCACAAGTAGGTAGCTCTTCGAGGCAAATGGATACTGGTCTGTTTCCACACCCCCGCCAATAAACACGTCGATGTCTCCATCGGCATCAAAGTCGCAAGCATTAATTGTAGTAGCATTCGTGCTGATCCGTGGCACATCAATGGTTGTGCGGGTGAATCGCCCCTTGCCGTCGTTTAAATATATCCGCAGCCCTCGCTCAACATCGTCTTCAACAAACTCAGCACCACCGCCAGCAACGAGCAGGTCTCTATCTCCATCATTGTCTATGTCTATCAAAACCATTGCCTGAGACTCATAGGTTGTATCTACTCCATCAAGTCCAACATTGACTTTAGAGAACGTCCCTGGTTTGGTTTGAAGGAATGTAGCGATGCTTTCACCCTTGGAGTTTCCAAACACCACGTCGTCTAGTCCGTCCTTATTAACGTCGCCTACTGCTATTGCTGGACCGCTCCACGTAACCCGAGTGGGCATCAAACGGTACCGTTTGAAATCGTCGAAATAGTTCTCTCTGTGCGTATAGACTAGACCAGAAGTCGACGTAGCGTCTGTGAATATTGGATGACTACTTTCTGGACTCTGAAACATCGAGAAGGGGGCTATTGTTGCGTTCGTTTGATCAAATGTAACTGTAGAGTTCACTGCAAGATCTGTCATCACCTGAACCGTTCCATCTGGCCATTGCACGATAGCAGAATCTATGCTCGACGCGTTGCCAAGTCCAATAATCATTTTATCGTCCATCCGAGATTGATATCCACGAACGAGGTAATGCTCTCTATAATATGCCTTGCCGCCTGCAACAACGCGGACTTTGGCACCAAGACCACCAGTATTGCCTGCTGAACCCTTGAAGTTAGCTGCAAAAAATGCGCCCCGTTGCTGCTCAACAGCATTGTTGCGGTACACATACTGTTCGGTGTCCATGTTGGCTACCACCAGATCCAAATCGCCATCGTTATCAAGGTCTCCATATGCCGCGCCAAATGTTGTGCTTGTATCACCAACTCCCCATTCTTTTGCAACATCTTCAAACTCGAGGTACGAACGCTGACGGAACATTACATTAGGTTCGGTAAGAAACCCAACGGTAGGTGTAAGTCCGGCCTGGCGCGCATCAATGTTGTAAAGGTAATCTTGATTTGTAATGTCAGCCGTGTATCCGTTTCCGATGAATACATCAACGAGTCCATCAAGATCGAAGTCTTGCATCAGGCACGCCCAACTCCAGTCCGTTGCGGCCATGCCCGTCATGTAACCGATGTCGGAAAATTGGTTGTAGCCACGATTCAACTGCACCATGTTTCGTGAAACTTGATTCGAGTCGTACAGAGGATTATGGATGGACATGTCTCCGTTACCACCCGCATTGAGGATTCGACGGTAATGGTTGTTAGGCAACATGTCGGTTGTGATGATATCAGGCATCCCGTCACCGTTGAGATCTGCCACATCACTACCCATGCTAAATACCGATGCACGACGCGTCATACGCATCATACTTTCGGCAAACATACCGTCACCATTATTCAAATAGATGAGATCGGTTGAGTTGAAGTCGTTGGCAACGTAGATGTCTGGCCATCCATCCAAATTTATATCAGCCACGGTTGCAGACAATCCCATACCCTTATCACGTATCCAGGATTCGTATGAAACATCTCTGAACGTACCATTGCCAAGATTGCGATAGAGTTTATCGGTATGGCCCGAGTGTCTAAGTTCAGTTGTAGACATTTCGCGAAGGCGTTGCAACTGTTCTTCACGCGCCGACCCTTCTCTAGCTTGAAACTTAGGGATAGCAGTACCATTGCGCTGACGTTTTTCAGATTCTGCTCCAACCATACTATCGGCAAGAACATTCTGTGTGATGAGTGTATAGTAGTTGGAGTACACAACCAGGTAACAGTCGAGTAAACCGTCTTTATCATAGTCAAAGAATGCACTGTTTACGGTTTCGTCAAGAAAGTTCAAGCCATATTCCGCGGCATGTTCTGTAAAGCGGCCCGTGCCATCGTTGATTAAGAGTCGGCATGTATTCTGCCACCGAGACATAAACAGGTCGAGATCGCCATCCCCATCAATGTCTACCAAATTCGGTCCTGTTGAAAACTGCAGTGAGTCAATCGGGTATCCGATGCTATCACTTATGTCCGTGAACTTCCAGTTTCCGTCGTTCCGATAAAATGCAGCTCCAGAAAAACTTGAGAATACAATATCCGGACGCCCATCGTTTGTGAAGTCGCCTATAGCAACGCCACAACCAGGAACCATCGAATTCAACCGACCTACGGAATCCTTTGAGATTTTGATATTCTCAAAACGGGGCCTAAACGATACGCCAGACTCAGAGGACGGAATCTTACGAAAAAGGGGCGCCTGTTGGGCCCAACTATCACACACGCCAAAAGTACCCGCTAGGATCGTTATGATCACGGCGGGTAAGAATCGGAAGACATACATAGTCACGAACCTTCTACGGTAGAGAATTTGTGCTTGGAGCGGGGCTTGAACCCGCACGTCCCTTACGGGACACGAGATTTTAAGTCTCGTGCGTCTGCCAGTTTCGCCATCCAAGCAGAACGGCAATTTACAATTCCTTTCGGCTGCGTACTAGTTCCCATACAGCCGGAAGTATGCTAATGACAATTATTGCACCGATAACAAGGGTAAAATTCTTCTTCACAAAGGGCTGGTTGCCAAAGAAATAACCAATCATGACGAACGACGAAACCCAAACAACTGCACCAACGATATTATACGCAAGAAACTCTTTGTACCTCATCAAACCAACACCAGCAACAAATGGGGCAAATGTTCTGATAATGGGCATGAATCGTGCAAGAATGATGGTCTTACCTCCATGTTTCTCATAAAACGCATGCGTTTTGTTGAGATGTTGTCTATTGAGAAGCTTAGATGTGGTACTAGAAAACAGGCGTGGACCCACACCCTTTCCGATAGCGTAGTTCACTCCGTCGCCTACAATTGCTGCAACGATGAGAAGCCCGATGAGGATGGAAACGTCAAGCGTACCCAACGAACAAATGGCTCCAGCAGCAAACAGCAGTGAGTCCCCTGGCAGAAATGGAGTTACCACAAGTCCCGTTTCTGCAAACACTACGATAAACAATATCGCGTATGTCCAAATGCCATACTGCAAGGTTAATGCGGCCAAGTGCACGTCGATATGCAACACAGCGTCAACAAGCGCAGTCAAAAATTCCATAGGTACATCACTATTCGTAATTCGTCATTCGCAATTCGTCATTACTCCTCAACTGCCTTCCTCACAAACCCGCCAGCGGATGCGAGACGTTCTTCGGCTTCTTTTCGTGAACATGATCGGGCGGCCATTATGAGCGCTGTTTTCACATGTCCGTTGGCTTCGCTAAGCAAGTGGGTAGCCCCTTGATAGTCTACATTTCCGAGGGTGATCACAATCCGTTTGGCGCGCTCACGGAGTTTTTCGTTCGCTAGCTGGAGATCTACCATCACGTTGCCATAGGTTTTCCCGATGCGCACCATCGACGCTGTGGTGATCATGTTGAGCACCATTTTTTGAGCTGTGCCCGATTTCATGCGTGTAGAGCCGGTGATTGGCTCGGCCCCTACTACAGGACAGATGAAAATATCGGCCGGTGGGCAGGCCCTTTGCACCGTTTCTAGAGGATTGGTGCTTACCAAGATTGTTTTGCAGCCAACGGAGTTTGCATATGAAACGGCTCCAACCACATATGGTGTTCTGCCCGACGCTGTGATACCGCAGACTACGTCGTTCGGCGTTAGGTTCACACGCGATAGGTCTGCCACGGCTCCTTCTGACGAGTCTTCTGCCCCCTCCACCGATTGAAAAACAGCTCCTGCCCCCCCTGCAATGAGCCCGATTACCATTTCGGGAGGGGTTCCATAGGTAGGGGGCATTTCAGATGCGTCTACAACGCCTAGCCTACCTGACGTACCCGCGCCTACATATATAAGGCGCCCCCCAGCTTGGAATGCTGCAACCACCATGTCTACGGCCTGTGAAATCTCTCCAAGCACCATTCCCACGGCATCTGCCACAGTTAGGTCCTCATTCCAGAGCATTTCAACAATGTCTCGCGTCTCAGCCAGATCAATTTCCACTGTGTGGGGATTGATCGCTTCAGTTTGAAGTGTAGCGAGTTGTTCAAATAACGTCATGCGGCAAATTTAAGGGTAGGAGCAACCAAATCGGGCTTCTATTTGTCAGGTTCCCGAGTTTCCCCTATCTTTGTGGCCCTGTCATTCAACCGATATAAGTATTCATGGCACATCATAAGTCAGCCCTCAAGCGCATTCGTCAAACGCGCAAGCTCAAGATCTACAACCGTGGCAACAAGAAGCAGCTCCGCGAGGCCATCAAGGCCGTTCGTACAGCTACTACGTTTGATGTTGCAAAAGAGGCCCTCAAAAAGGCGTTTAGTTTGCTCGATCGTGTAGCTTCACGTGGCATCATCAAGAAGAACAACGCTTCGAACAAGAAGAGTCGCCTTAGTAAAGTCGTCAGCAAGCTCGAAGCCCAAGCCTAGTCCTACGCCGGACTCGTAGCTCAACTGGATAGAGCATCTGACTACGAATCAGAAGGTTCGGGGTTCGAACCCCTGCGAGTCCACACCTATACACAAGCCCTTAGCCCCGTGGTTGAGGGCTTGTGGTGTTTTAAAGGAGAACTATTTGGGTTGCAATGCAGACCTTACAAATTAATCGGCGTCTCAACCACGAGTGTTACCGTGCGGTTGTAGAACCTACCCTCAGGTAGGTCATTCGTATGGACGGGGGCAGACTCGCCAACGGCTTCTACATTAATGGAAGAACTATTCAAAGCTTTTGCAACTGCACGTGCGCGACGCTGTGAAAGATCCATGTTCAGTTGTTCATCACCCATTCTATCGGTGGAACCAACAATGTTGATGGTACTTGCGATGGCAATCTTCTGGCGAATGCGTTCAATGAATCGTGCATTGCCGTCCTGAATCTTATCGCTACTGAAATCAAATCCGATAATTGCATATCGGTCAATCTCCTTGTCCTTCACACGCTCAGCACGTTTTTTGGTGATGGTTCGTAAGTTCACACCTATATGGCCTACATCACTCTGCGCATTTACACCATCAACGTCCCGGGCAATAAGACGGTAGTCTACAACGCTGGCCAACCTTGGGATATGCGCTTGATCATCTTGTAAGTTCCAGTCTACTCTGTTAGGGGGCTGACCGTTTCCATCGAGTTGTTTGATCTGCCTACCGTCTTGTTCGGCAAGCACGGTCCAGCTTGCCATGCCACGCTCCGCCGTTGCTGATGGGTAAAATCGTAATGCGGGTGGCGTAACAGTTCGTATTGTGTCCGTAGTCCACACTGGATCGAGTATTCTTGGATCTGACGATGTAATCTCAACGCGGCGGTTTTCTTCTATACCATCACCATCTCGAACGTTGGAAGCAACAGCGGGAAGACCACGATTCTGCATCACAATACGTGATGCATCTATTCCCCATGCCGATACGAGGTAGTTGCGTAGTACCAACGCTCGCTGTTGTGCAAGGTCAGTACCTGTTGTTTCTACCTTGTCCTCACTTATGCAACCAGTAAGTGTAAGTGATGATGCGGGGAACTCGCGCATGCGGGAACCTACGATGTCGAGAATCTGATGATACGTGTCCAACATCGATGCTTGATGCAAACTGTTCTCGGTGAAGGTTCCGATGGTTCCGGGTGAACGTTGTACATATCGCGTTGGGAGTACGTATGATCCAGCATCGAAGAATACGTATGGAAGAAGAGGCTTACAACTCGAACCAAGAAATTCTTCAACACGTATCACTACCGTAGGGATCTCTCTGCCATCACGTTCGAGACCAACGGCGTTGATTCGTGCAGTTACAGCACCTGGCATAGTAGAGGCGTAAACGGGTGACGGTTCATCCGAACCCATTGCATATAGCAACGTAACTCCACCGCGCAACGGTTGCACAGTCCAAGAAACTGCGCTTGTAATGTCGCTAAAATTAAACGAGGCAACAATCTCCGGACTTAACGTCCACCGCTCTTTTTTGTCGAGCGGGATGTCATATGACATTCCAAACGTCGCCATCGGCAGAAATGTTGCTCTATCTGGCAATGGTACATTAGCGGCGAGTCTCTCACGAGTACCATTCTCAAATGTTCCCTCCGATGGTGCAACGAGCGTCTCGCGTTGTTCTACATCGCCCCCTATCAGGATACCAAACGTTGGCCCAAACATGAGGCTAAAGCGCTGCGTAATTCGATACCCAGCCAAGAGGTCTATTCGAACGCTAGGAAGTGTAGCCGAGAGCGAATGCTGAATCGTTCCTGAAACAGCTTCGCCGTTCAAATTCACAGTACGTGCTTCATCGGTTGTCATCGTTCCAGAGAGCGCCATATAGCCAACACGCAGGTCTGCGTACCAGGTGTTACTTAGTGGCAAACGTGCCATGATACCAACGTCCCATCCTAACCCACCGCCACCATCAAAACCTGGACTGCAACAAGGGATGTTAGGAAGCGCGGTGAACGATGCACTGTGGATATTATAGCCGGCATGACCGTAGAGTCCAAGCTGAACATCGTCTCCGCTAGAAGCGACGGAGATTTGCATCAACATCACTGCGAACATTGCAAGGGGCTTCATGAAGTGTTTCATCGTATCACCTCCATAAGGCATGCGGTTCTATTGGTGGCCGACTCAAGGACAAGTAGATATCGTCCAGACGGAAGCCCTCGCACATCTATCGGTATATCTTGTGTGGATGCCACACTTGATACTGAACCTTGTGCAACGGTTTTTATAGGTCTGCCCAGAATGTCTTCTATGTGAATTGTCCAGGAAGTGGCCACAGTGGTTTCGATTCTAACGGTTGCATTATCTTGAACTGGGTTAGGCATGATGGCTAGTATTGAAGCTGCGTTGTTTGGCGATACAAATCGTCTGGCAACGTTCCCTGCTTTACATATCTCGTCAAGTGCAAACGTTGCAGCGGAATCCACACCAGCAACGGTACACCCATTACTGCCAAAAATGCCCGTGATGTTAATTGATGTTGAGTCATCAACACCTAACGTAGAAATGTATGTGAGCTGCGCGCGATATGTACCGTTCGACAAAACAAGTGGTACTTGCACAGTACGATTTCCAGTGGCGTCTATCGTTCCGCGAGACGTGGCATTAGAAGGTGCGAGTATACTCGAGCGCAACTGAATGATTGCAACTGCACTATTGCCCAAGCATGACGGGCTACCTTGTAATGGAGTTACGGCAACGTCTAGTTTAATTGTTTCTCCATCACGTGCTATGGATTTACTTATTGACGCTGATTGAATTTCGGTCGAAATCACCGTGTCAATTCTAAATGAAATTGGTGTAACAGCACAACCATTTACATCTGTTCCAGATATTGTGCGTGTTTGTGAACCACGTAGCGTGCGAGTGCGCGCGGCCGAACCATCATCCCATGTAAACGTGATCAGCGCACTCGGCACTGCTACGGCAACGGAATCGCATGGACATATCGTGGTATCTGCGAACCCAACCCCAGATGATATTGGTGTTCTTACCACAACGTTAACAGATGTAGTATCACTGCATCCATTTACATCAGTGCCTACAACGGTGTACGTGGTATTTGCTGTTGGCGTTGCTGTAACTGTAGGTCCTATAGTTGTTGACAACCCGGAGCCAGTCCACCTATAGTTTATTGCCCCACTAACTCGAAGTGTTGCCGTACCATTTGCGCAAATTGTTGTGTCTGCAGACGTTGTAACGCTTGGTGGTGTAAGCTCTCGTACAGTTACCGAGTCTGTTCCAACACAACCATTCAGATCTGTATGAACTACCCGATATCCGCCTGCTCTAAACGTAACGAGTACGCTATCCGTTGAACCATCACTCCAAAGAAACAAACCTGTGTTGAGCCCCGTACCTATCCGCGTATTCTGTCCCCTACAAACATCAATCGTACCATTGGCAGAAAGTCGGGGTGGAACAACCGTTCGTACTGTTATCACTACGGACTGAGTGTTAACGCAGGTATTGGGACCTGTTACCGTAAGCGTGTAGGTGGTTGTAGCTGTTGGTTGGGCAATTGTTGAAGCGTTGGTTGTAGAACTCAGACCAGTGGGTGGACTCCACTGGACAACGCTACCAGCAGGGACAACGGCTGTTAACGTGGCGTCGGCTCCTGGACAGATTGCAGTATCAAGGAGCCCCGTAATTGTTGGAAGGGGCATAGCGATTATCGTAACGTCCTGCCCAACAATACAACCACGGTCGTCTGTGGCCTGCACCGTGTAGGTCTGCGTCTGAGTTACTGTTACAACAGGATTTGCCAAGGTTGCATCTGATAGGCCAGTTGGCGGACTCCACAGATACGTGAACCCTGGCTTAGACGCTAGTCCGAGTGTCAGTTGGTTGCCAATACAAACAGACGTATCCGCCCGTGTGAACCTCGGAATGAACACATCTTGCGGAAAGTTAGCAAGACCATATATACAGTTAGAGCCAGCGGCAAGTGCTAGGCCTGCATGTGTATACCCACAGGCAGCACCCAATAAATTTGGATTTGCGACGAAACTCACTGCCGGCTGGCTCACAAGTGCTATATAGAGTCGCCCGTCTGGGGCTATCTGCATGTGGCCCGGCTGAGTTCCAGCAGGCAATGTTCCAACGATAACTTTACTTGCTGCAATATTGGCTGCCGAAAGATCAAACTGAAAAATGCGGCTAGGCTGATTACCCTCAAGCGCAGCCCAACCATTATTTGTATACAAGAGTTTACTATCAGCAGAGAAACAAACGCCGTATTGCATTGTTCCAAGGTCAAACGTTACACCACTCGACACTTGTCCGGTAGCATTATTGAACCTATAGAGTTCTGTTCCTAATGACTCATTTACAGCAGCCAGCCATCTTCCATCGGGAGATACCTTCATCTCTCCTCGTATTTGGTTGGGCGTAACCAGTGGAAGAAGAGCGGCAATAGACGTAACAGGTGCGGCACTCACAAGTCCCGTTTCATTTAGTGGCATGGCCCTGATACGCCCATCTTTGAGTTTATAGATTACCCAATAATCACGGCCATTACATTGACGAACTGCCGTGAGTTTTTCAGTAACCAATCCATCAATCACGCGCGTTGGTCCAACGGTAAGGGAGCCATTTGCATTGAAGATAACATCGCGGGCTAACGCGCGAGCAAGCGCTGATGTCTCATCTTCTACCGATAACACAACAAAACGATTGCCACTGTTTGGTATCCGAATTACAAGTGCACCTTGTGTTGAGGAGAAGTTCCTAATGTTCGCATCGGTTGATGCTAACGTACCATTTCTATCGAAGATGCGCTGACCATCCGTAAAAAAGAGCAGAGCTCCTGTAACGGAATCGCAAACTGTGGCTGAACCTTCAAAAGCTGAAAACCCAGTTTGCAAGCCAACAAGGGGCGGCGTTCGTCTAAAGTCGATTGACGCTTGGTTCCCAAACAGCCACAAAGAGGATGAAAGATCCTGAGCGAGCAAAGTACATGTTATGCAAAGCGTACAGGCAACAACGGCGAGACTACGGTTTCCCATATATCCTCTGGAGTGGGTGGCTTAGATGTTTACCAAGCTACAGAAATTGAGACCCGTATCAACCACCTCTACGTGTGTACCCGCTGAAAAAGCAAAGGCCACACTTCCTTGCAGAAAGTGTGGCCTTGTGAGTTGTAAATCGTAGTCTAGCGGACTATGAAAGGGATGTGGCGTACCGAATTGGCGGTATGAACTTCAACGAAGTAGGTACCAGCGGTAAGGTTGGCTGCGTCGAACTGAAGTAAGCCATTGTTGTTAAGAACTTCAACAGTGGCGGCTTGGCCCAAAACATTTATGATTCTTGAAGAGGTTGCTGGTTCAAGCGCATCAACGTTTTCAACGTAGGTCATACCATTAGATGGATTTGGAACAACACGCGGCGTCTCAGAAATCTCTGCGTTACCAAATTGGCCAACAGGAACTTCTCCCTCCGTGATTTGAGCACCTTCCGTATAAGCGGCCCCATTTTCGCACTTCATTACTGCCCTAGTCCTTGGTACAAACGTGAGCTTGCCACATTCGACGCGCCTCCATACTCCAAGTGTACCACAGTTGTATCCAGGACAAGGGTTTAAAAAGAAGTCTTGGGAGATATTAACGCGCGTGCCCGCAATCACTGGGAACTCCTTGCTATACGGTGCGGCTGTTGAGCCTCTTTCATTGAACGCAAAAGCGTTAATCTTTCCCCAGCCCGTTCTATCGTTGTAAAAAGATGTGGTACCAGGGTCGATTCTATACGTCCAGCCATTCCTTCTGCTAAGAACATTTGAGAATTCGCGCATTTGCTCTGAATTACTGTTAAGAGCTAGTGACTCTAATCGAATTGTATTTGCAGTGCGATCGTGGCGTATTTGCCACATTCCGATCTCGCCATTTCGTGCAACACCTACCGCGATACCTACTGCGTATTGTCCACAATTTCCCAGTACTCTTTTGGGGCCAAACATTGTTGTTTCCAATACCTGCGTAAGATACTGGCAAGTGGTTGGTTCAGCTCCCTGAACATTATACATACGTCTGTCCCAGACGTTTCCCGCCTGCGTGTAAAAGACATAGTTGCCGCCACTTGTATTTTCTACAAGATATTTCATGCCTGCGTTTGTAACGATGTAATCTCCATGCGCGTCATTAATAACAGCAGTTGGACAGAAGGCTGCGCTAGAACTAGTAACGATTACCCCACCACCAATTGCGGGTGCTTGTTTTTGGTCACCAAGATACTCGGCACCAAACACGTCTACTCTCCCTTGAGCATCTGGACGAACATTCCAGCGCAATGCAACTGTAGTTCCGTTAGGTATGTCTATAGTCGCTAGTGACGTTGCATTGTTGGAGGTATTTCGGAACCCATTGGCATTGCCATCCAAGGCATTCGTGTTATTCATGGTTGCGCAACCAACAATCCACTTCCCATCTTTAGAAACATCCGTTATTGAATAGTTCCAACCATACGAGCGTGGAAGATTTGTGGCTTCAGGAAATGGGAAGCCCCCTACCATATCATCAACATCTTGCAGCTTGCAATCTGGTGTAAGTTCCCAGATGCCGGGGAGCCCGTCCGTACGAAGGCCCACCACGTAGGATTGTATACCACTAAACGGTGCAAATGTAGGAGACACTATGTTTTGATGAGAGGCGTACGAAGCAGTAGGAATTACGCTTGGACATCCACCGATGCGAACGGGTTTTCTTACTGTAGTGGTATCTATGACTGCATTAGTGTCCCTTACTCCAACCATTATTTCTATAAAGCATGATTCTGCATTGTCAGAGAAAGTTCCATCAATAAAAACATTTCCCTCTAAGCTCCAGCCGCCCGCGAACGAAAATTGTGAGAATGACCACGTTTTACTACCAGCAGTGTTATTAAAAGGGCCAACTCGTATTCCGCCAATCTTAACGTCTCGCAGCCCAACCGTAACTCCGGGGTCTGTGGCCTTCACCGTGATGTTAAGAACATCGCCTTTGAATACTGGGTTCGTCTTCTTACTTGCAACAAAACTTTTAAAGCTAAAGTATTCAAGAAGGAACGTCTCGTCATTGCCATTCGTTACAAACATATAAATATTGTCCCATGGGGGATCGTAGACCATTTCAAATTTGTTGTTACCCGCCGTCCACACCATGTCCAATGCCTGACGATTATCAACAACGTCAAAACTTGGCACTCCACCGAACATCCCATTTGGAGACGTGTTTTTAAACGCCCTGAACTTAAAGCCGTAGAGATCCTCCGTAGTGGCAATGGCGGAAGTACCTACAACTAAACTCTGTGCCATAACACCTGTTGCGTATAGCACCAATACGAAAATGGCTACGAGCCAACGAGCACTCTTTGAATTTACCATGACAATTACCTCCAAAGTGTATAGTTTATACTACGTATGTAATTACACGCATGGGAACATACGAGAAACTGCGAAGGTATCCAAACATATTCGGCTCGTTATGTGGATACCATGATTCGCCTTATACGTATCGTAGAAGAATTCTACGCATAAATCTTTACTAGCCGCATAGATAGCAATAGCACAACTGGTTGCAAGAACGCTCACGTTTGTCTTTTAAATGGCTCAAGTAGTTGTTGGAAGAAGCCCCTTGGATAGGACTCAATCCCATCAAAGCCAAGTGTAACGTCACGTCCATTCTCGGGTATGTAGGCCTGACCAAAAATCCAGTCCCACAAACTCAATGTGATTCCATAGTTGACGCTCGTGCGTCCCGCAGGCAAATCTTTTGCGTGATGCCATATATGCATCTGCGGAGAATTGAATAGATAACGAAGGGGTCCGATAGGAAGCGTAACGTTGGCATGGTTAAGATGTCCAACCATCAGGGCAAAAATGTGTACGGCAAAAAAGTCTTGCAGACCAAATCCAAAAAAAGCTAGTGGCAGGTACTCAAAACTGCGGTACACAATTGTTTCCATCCAGTGATACCGCAGGTGGGCTGCAAATCCCATTTGTTCCACGCTATGATGAACCTTATGAAACTCCCAGAGCCTAGGCGATGCATGAAGGAGTCGGTGCACATTCCACTGAATAAAATCACGCACAACAAACAGAATCAATAGCTGCGACCAACCAGGCAGCCCCCTAACGTCGATCCATTCAAAAGAACTGATTCCGGTAAGTGCAGTAAATCCACCACGTAGAAAGTTTACCGCAACGTCACTAACCGCTGCATAACCAATCAGCGAGAACACAAAGAAGTTGAAAAACATATACCACGCATCTATCCAGAAGTCTCTGCGGACGATTGGTTGGCCTTTACGCCACGGCACCACAATCTCGAAGGTCCAGACAACAACGGAAAGTCCGATAAGCCACCAGAAGTAGTTGTGCCAGCTTGGGTGCAGTATCTCGTTCAGCAGATACCTTGCATAGCCCTGATAGGCATTGATGACAATCGTAAATACGTTATCCATGGTGCAAATCTACGACGTAACTTTCTGCCACATAAAGGGTCGGAATCGATGTGCGCCAACGGTTGATTATAGTCCTCGCTTTTTTTTATGTACTTACCCCCTGGGCGAGCGGTCAGTCCGTTGATCTATATGGACTGCAGGTAGGACCTTGGCCCGCGATGAAGGCCAATATCCTCACCACTGGCGCTAATGGGACCCCCGTGCGCCCAATTGCATCTGATATCTCGTTGTGGGAAGATGGAGTTCCGATAACGCCGTTTACGTTTAGCTGCAACTCATCTCCATGGAAGCAGCCGGCCTCTGTTGTTCTGAGTATTGATGTTTCGAATTCTATGTCGCGCAGCATTCCTCCCGAGGTTATGGCCCTTGCAAAACGGTTTGGGACACAACTGGTGAGTAGGCTAACATTACCCCCTTCAGCAGTTGCCCTTCAAGTATGCGATGATGCGCCTCAGATTCTACTCGACTTTACTTCCAACGCACAACGTCTAGCTGCGTCCATCGCCCAGGTAAAGGCTCGCGGGGGAAATGACTTTGTGGAACATTTGTTCGACCAAGACAATGGCGTTCTCCCTGTAGCGCAACGAGGCACTAGCCAACGTTCCGTTGTTCTCGTGACAGATGCCTTCTGGGAAGCCCTAGCGGAATCAGACATACAGAATGCAATCTCTATTTGCACTTCTTCTAATATTAGATTCTTTGTTGTGATCCTTACGGAACGTGAACGCGCATCAACTGGAATCGTTGAGTCTTTCCGGCGTATTGCCGATGCATCAGGTGGTGGAATGTTTGCGGGAATTGTTACCGACTCACTTTCAGATGCACTGGCAGCCACGCTTGCCACGCGATCGGAGGGGGCTGAGCCATGCACGATAACATGGGATGGCAGGTACCTTTGTCCACGTGCAACTGAACGAACAATTACCGTTGGTGTGCGTGGAGTTGATACGGCGTCTTTCACATTCCCGCCTCAATATTTTGAGAAGAAGGACCTTGTTGTACGTCCCGAAGTAGTGCAGTTCACGGCTCTTCCCAGTGGACAACAAGCAAGCTCAATACTTCGTGTTACGGCTCGAACATCATCAGCTTTGGTAACATCCATTGTGGCAGATGATCCCGCATTCACTATTGTACCGTCTTCGTTTGTCCTTGCTGAGGGAGACTCAACTACTCTCACCGTTACCTATACGTCTGACGGTAGAACCACAGTTGGGAGCGAGATATCAATTGTGGACCCCACATGTACGTGGACCAAACCCGTGATACGTGTAACACGTCCAGTATCAGTAGGCACTTTCGATATCGACATTGTAGATCCTAATGGCAAGGAACAAATACTTGCCGGTTCAGACACAATAATTACTTGGAAGAGTGGCGATAGTACGCGCCCTGTAGACGTAGACGTTACAATCAACTATGGTGCAACGTGGATTCCCATTGCTCGTGGTATACGGGGCACGAGTCTATTGTGGGCGCCAGTACCGAGGGTAGAGAGCAACACCTGTTTAGCACGAGTGACATCAACGATGCCTCCGCTTCCAGATTCTCTTCTTGCATTCGGCTTTGAGTGTTCGGCACTTGATGTAATGCCAGAAATCTCTGACTCAGCATGGAGTGGTTCCATGTTTGTAGGCACTGCGTATGGCTTTGTTGCTCGCGGTGAAAGAGGATACTCCCTACTTACTGCCGTATGGCAACCACACGCAGACACAGTAACCGATGTAGCTGGCCATCTAACGAAGCCATCTCTTGTACTTACAGGATCGGTTGATGGAACTTGTGCCCTACACTCTGGAACAACAACTGTTAGGACAATCAACCACGGCGCCCCTGTAAGAGCCGTGCAGTTTGGCGTTAACGGACCCGAGTGTTTTACAGCAGGCGACGACGGTAGGGTTGTGCAATGGGACTACAACTCAGGAGCGTTACTCTCTATAGTAGCACAACGCGCGTCGCCCATTATTGCAATGAGATTAGTAGGCGCTGACACTATCGTAATTGTGATGCAAACTGGAGACGTTGAATGCCGACTATTATCTAATTCCACAGCACTACTTTGGACAGTAAACCTTGGTGCATCGGCTGTCCGCTCCATAGACGTTCATACACTACATCATCGAATTGCAATAGGCACGATTGACGGCAAAGTCTATACAATTGATCAGAAAACAGGAATTCCACTTTCAGCCTCTTTACAAGTCAGCCCAAGTGCTTCACCGATTGTGGATGTTGCGTTTGGAAACGACAACCCACTCGTAAGCATCGTTCTTGCGGTATGTGAAAATGGTGAGATGTATTCTTCGATTCCATTTTCTGCAAGTAACACGCCACTAACACATTACGGGCGCCCGGCACGTTGTGCTGCAAGACGCGATGGATTTATTGGTCTTGGTTGGAGTGGGTCAGTAACGTCATCGTTTGTTTCTCCCGATCCGGTATCTGCTTCGTTCACAAACGACATCGACGTTGTAATCACATCAATGCTCGATCGTTCGGCTCGGAAACTTGTAACCGTTAGTGCAGGGGGCTGGGTGTGGATGTGGGATGTAAATAGTCGCCGACCAACACGAGTCTTTAAGATTGGGCATATAGATCCACTAGTAATACCCGTTATGAGTTCGAGTGGTCAGTACCTAGTCTCGGCCGATGATAACGCAACGATCACGTGTACTGATATTTTTGACAGCCTAGCCGTACCGAGAAAGACCACAGTTGGTGCTGGTATCTACGTGTTAAAGTTCGATCAAGGTAACGATGCACTGCTTGGTGTTGGAACTGGCGTAGGTGTTACACGAATCAACATTCCTGGTTTGTCTGAGGGGTCCACATATCCATCATCCATTGGAGAGGTTATAGATTTTGCTTGGAATGCTGATGGTACAATGCTGGCCATGGTAGAACCAAACTCAGACATTCGCACCATTGATATGGTTACAGGAGATGCGCCGCCACCAATACCCGTTCCCAATATTATTGATCGATCAATCACAAGCATTTCATGGCATCCTAACGGAACACAGATTTTTGCTGGAAGCGGCAATAACCTCTCACTCATCGACGTACCTACAAGGAGAACCGTTCTTCAGGTAGACATCGATGCTCCAGCTCTCGAGGTTTCCGTTTCGCCTACAGGAACACAGGTAGTTGTTGTACATGACAATCGTCCGGAATGTATACAAGTTTTTGACGCCGTGGCGCTCACGCCCATGTCTGCATACGGAAGTTCTCTTGGTTCCAAGTACGCACCACTGAATGGACGATTTGCCTATGCGACGTTGGTACATACAACATCGTCGTCTTTTGGTGCTGGCGTACTGCGGAGTCTTGGCCCAAGTGGCAGCACTACGATTAGTGATGTGTCCGACACATTATTCTCGATAGTGTGGCCGCGCCTCTCAACCTCGAACGTAGACATGGGTAGTGTGCGTGTTGCACAGAGGCGAGACTCTACAGTTGATAATCTTGTTCGCAATGCCACAATGTTTTCCCTACGTGCCGATTCTATTCGCTTGCGAGGTGTAAACGCGGCGGAATATCGAATCACAGTTGCCAACATCCCGGGCGCACTTAGCCCCCTATCGCAGTTTGATGTAGAGGTAACATTTATTCCTGCCGCACTTGGCCTTCGATCTGCAACGTGTTTCGTTTTTGTAGGTCGTGATACCGCATTGATAGAACTTACTGGAACCGGTGTTGAACCATCGTTGGTTTCCGTAACTCAGCGGATTGATATGGGGTCAAGACTTATTGGCTCAAGCTTCGACACTGTTGTAGCAGTGCTTCGCAATGTTGCTCCTGGCCCAACATCTATTAAACGTATGTGCTTACTCAACAACCCAGCGATGCCCTTTCGTATTGTTGAGGGTGCTGAGAATATCTGCGGAATACCGAGGGTTATTGCCAAGGACGACACATTATTCATCTCCCTGAGATTTACCGCGCAATTGATTGGACGGGTATCAACGCTCCTTGAGGTTGAGACGGATGATCAACTGGGTCCGTACACCATCACCGTTCTTGGGGCCGGTATTGGCCCCACTGTAGTGGTACGGAGCGACTCTGGTTTCCCTGGTGACATGCGCCCCATTGTTATGGAAATGCGCGGGGTTCAAGGCGCACTGGTAGGAGGTGTTGCGCTGAAATACCAAGCCGACTTGTTGTTTGATCGAAGCGTTGTTGTGGCAGGGACCTCAATAAATGCCAATGGTTCTATCTCTACCAATGGCACTTGGAATGGCACAGACAGCGTGATTGGAAGTTTGCCTGCAACAATCGTCCTTGGTACGTCAGACACCAGCTTGATATCCATTACACGATTTGTATGGTTGGATGAACAAGGGGCTCCTCTCGATAGAGACATCCGCCTAGAGAATGGCGTATACCGCGTACTTGGAATCTGCACAGATAACGGCAAACGGTTCTTTGACCCTAACACGAGTGGTAAGACTTCAAGCGTTGCAATCGTGACTGAACGGAATGGCATTGGCGTTCACCTTACGCTCAAGAGCGACCAAGACATCACGATCGACGTGTTAACACTTCAGGGCAGGTCCGTTCACCAACAACAAGTACGAGGGAAGTCAGGACAATTGACTATTCCCGTAGACCTTGTTGGTTGTGCGCACGGAACATACATAGTCCGTGTGATGCTAGCATCAAGCCAGTACACTCAATTCGTTTTGTGGTAAAGTTTACAAAGCCGCCTTCACCCCAACAAAATAACTCCTGGGCTCGGCTGGTATAATGCCGGGCCCAGGGTACGAGTCTGCGCGACGGGTGAAATAGGTGCTTCCCAAGAGATTATTGCAACTTGCTTCTACGGTAACTGCGCCAATTGCGTAGGACGCGGTAAGGTCTGCAACTGAATACGCAGGCACAATTCCAGATACCGCCGATGCTGTATAACGAGCGTTGGTAGCATCGGTGAACTGCTCGCCAACGAATGACCAAAGGAATGAAAGTTTAGCATTGCCCTGACGGAAATTTAGCCCCGTACGTACGATGTAGGCTGGCACATATTCAATCTTGTTGCCGTCAATTGAAGCATCTGCAGAAGAGATGTATCTGCTATTAATGAGCGACCCATTTACGATCCAATGAATGTCTGGCAAGTCCTGCGATATGCCACATAGGGCGGATACGTCAAGTTCAGTGAGTGCTTCGATACCGGCAGTGTAAGCATCCGCAATGTTTGTTCGATAACGATACGGCAGAAAGAGCGGACCCTGGTCGCTTTTCAAGACTTCGCCGATCTTGTTGTTATAACGGAGGTAGAAAGCTGATGCATCCCATGTTATGATTGAGCCAGCATTACCACGAACACCAACATCAAGCGTGTAGCCGCGTTCGTCTGAAATATTCTTGTCTATCACGAGGTTGGGATTGTTGATACGCAGATCACTAAATGTAATGGAACGATAGTTCTGTGTGGCATTACCATACACCTCAATCGCGTCGTCGTCTGTACGATAACTTGCGCCTAGTCCGAAGAGGAGGATTGTGCGTGCCCTGTTCTGTTGTTCATAGATCAAACTGTCTACGATGAGATTGCCCGCAAAGTCATTTACACGTAATGCATAATATCCATCAGCACGCGTTACGATATGCTCTGCGCGTACACCAGGAACAAGCCGAAGGTTCCTTGTTACGGTGATGAGAGCTTCGGCAAAACCAGCAACGTTATCATTTGGGAAACGATAATCAGACCCCTCAAGATGGCTAGGGTTGGTATAGACAAAATCTGGTCCGCTACCATCAGAAGCATCGCCCTGCTGCTGCGTAGTAGTTCCATGGAACAACCTGATGCCTGCAAGGAGGGACCAAGGGAGACCGCCTACTTCTACATCGTGCTGGATGGTTGTCTCGTTTCCAATGTTACTAAACGATCCATCAATCATTGTGCGAGCACCTCCCATGTCTGCTGTGTTGATTCGATCTAGGTTGCCAAGCGCTTGGCGAGAGCTGAGATTTCCGAACATCAGAGACGTAAGTGAGGTATGGTTGGAGATGATCCAATCGAGTTTTAACGAAACGAGATTCCAATTAACAGAAAACCAATTCCTGGCCCGAACCGACTGAGATGGATCTGTTTCGAACATCTTATCTGTTAATCCCCCTGGCTGATGCGCCAGATATGTCATAAACGTATAGTCTGCTCGAAGCCGGATCTTGTCTGATACATCTGTTGTTACGGCTGCATATGCGAGGTGCTGATGCATATCACTGTTTGGTCTCCAGCCGTCAGATCTTCTGAACTGGTACAGCGCAACGTAGTTTGTGCTGCCAGCAGTACCACCAACGCGAGCAAACGCTCCAACAAAACCAAACGAACCTCCCGTTAGTGATGCGTCGGCAGCGATTGGTGCCTTGCGGTTCCCGTCTTTGAAGACGAAGTTCACAACACCGCCAAACTGCGTACCAAAACGTAGTGCCCCAGCGCCTCGCACGATGTCTATTCGGTCGAGCGCCATCATCGGCGGCACGTAGTAGCTCTCAGGATATCCAAGTGGGTCAGCGGAAATGTCGTAACCGTTTTGTCTGGTCGTAAAATTAGATGTGCGGTTAGGGTTTAGCCCCCTACCGCCAATTCCTAGTTGCAATCCAGCAGCGTCGCTCTCCCAGATGTTAAGTCCAGCAACAGTGGCAAGTACCTGACGGGAATTGTTCGTTGCGGTGTTCGCAACCACATTCTCAAGTTTGATACGTTCAGCTTTTTTTGCGGCATAGATTACACCGGCTTCAACATCATCAACCCGCACGATGAGGAAGGGGCTCTCGCGCCTTTCGTTTACCTCAACCTCTCTAAGCTGGAATGTGTCCGTCCGCGTACGTGTACTATCGAGCAACCAACGCTGCTGTGCTGATGATACAAGCACCGTACAAAGAAGAACAGTGATGAAATGAAATAGCCTCATCTTGCTCGCACCCAGTTATACCGATGAAAACCAAGTTCTTCACGAGAGAGGTCTGTGTTCGGATCCACAAGCAATGCACTTGGAGCCCCATTCAACGTAACCCATACTTCTGCCGTTACACGTGGATCCTTCATGCCCAGCGATTCATAATGATCATGAAGCTTGTGTGCATACTGCACGATCATGTCAGGCTGCATGGACATCTGCTTCTCTTGATGTGCATTGAGGAACGTAGCATTATCTACATGTCCACGTCTACCAGTAGCTCTGTCCTCTACTACGAACGAAGACGTACCAGCCTTCTCCATCAGCATCACACGCCAAGAGAAACGGTAGCCCTCCTCCGTCCATAACAGCTCGCCCGGATACACGAGATACCTCATCGGCACCAGAACCTGCACCACAAAAAATAACAGTAACGCGAGGGCATGCCCTCGAGCCTCCCTCAACACTCGCGCCTCCCTCAACCCACTACGGGGCTGCACCATGTCCGAGAAGAACACCAATGTCATGCCGATCATCAAAAGCGGAAACACACCAATCTGGAACATCATGCCGGTTACAACATGGAAGCCGATCACTGCTAGGTAGGCTACAAGTCGAGTACGTTTCCATGAGAGGAGAAACGGTACGCTCACGTCATAGATCATGCCAATCCATGTAAATGCCCACGGAAGCCACCAAAGAGTCATGAGTGGACCGATGAGAGGAAGATCCGTTTGCGCCGGAAGCCAAATGCGAAGGGGCATTGCGTCGATCAGCCACGAGGGAGTGATCTTCGCAATTCCGGCAAAGAAATAGACGAAACCAATCTGGAGTTTGAAGATATCAATCGTCCACTGCGGGATGGCATCCACGCCTAGTGTAGGTCTGCGCCACACATCTACAGACAATGACCGATGCGCTGGAACCCAACAGAACAAGAATGCTACAAGACTCACAAAGTAATAGTGGTTCAAGTAGTAGGTCTTGTCAATTAGCTCTACATAGGTGAAACACAGAAAGAACACCACAGCACATACGCGGTACCAGGCACCAAGCATGATGCCAACAGCTGCTGCCGTCATCACGCCGAATACGATGTACATCCCTGGTGAACCAAGACTGACTACCCATTCAAATCCGTGATACGGGAAGTGCATCGTAGGACGGATGTATTGCTCATCCACCCAGCCCAGGAGGATGAATCGGACGCATGAGATCGTCATCACACAACCAAACAGCACCCGTAGCAAGGCTAGAGGTGCTGGTGAGATTGTTCGATGCAGGTACGTTGCGATGGTGCCGCGGAGACTAATCGCCATCTCCACTACTGTAGGTTATAGAGATGCCAAGCAGTGAGGACATCTCACTCTTCCAGAAACGCGTAAGCTTCTGCAACTCTTTGTAAAGGGGCTCAACGGCAGCAGGATTTGTACTAACCAATGTAGACAAGGGTACAGACTCACCAAGAGCCGTATACGCATTCTCGACAGCGGCTATTTGCGTCTCTGTGTCAGCGATGAGTCGTTCACCATTTGTAACGGTCTTCAAGTATGATCGGAATGACGCAAAGGTGTCGCCCTCCACCGTACGTCCAAACCACATATTAACGGCAGCATCAAATTGCGCACGCGCCAACAGCAGAGATGCCCCGCTATAGAACGCTTCTACCTTTGTTGGTTCTGCTGCAATTTGTCCGGCGCGTTTGCCCAAAGGCAATGCGATCTTAAAGTTCTTCAAGAGTTCAAATCCGATATTCAGGCTGTTGAAAAGCAAACTCACAGAGCTTCCGGCATCCGTTCCTGAACGGTCTATGAATTGCTGACGGTACGGACCTGTCCAAGCAATGTATACCGCATGTATATCGGCATAGATGGCGTTTGCTAAGGCCTTGGCGTAGTTTCTTCGGTTCCGATTGGCCTGTCCATCAAAGCGTAGCCGTATCTCTTCTGCCGTTCCGTTGTTCAGGAGATAGTCTAGAGAGGCAAGCCCCCTTGTGTCTCGTTGAAAACTCTGGAACGACGTATCGTTCAACGCGATGAAGGCTTCGATCTGTGCGGCATTTGCCGGAAATGTGGAAACGTTGGCCACCAAGGATCCCAACGGGCCTTCTGCCGGACCAAAGTCATAGGTGATCACAGCTTGCCAATGCAGCGTTAGTGTTCGAACTGCCGATCGCAGTGTATCGAGTGTGAAGAGCGAAACTGTATTGTTGTCAACAAATGTTACTGATAGTTGTGTTAAACCCAGTGCTTCATCATCCACCGTTCTGTAGGCAGGGATGATGAGGTTATCAGCAACACCACGAAGCATAGCCGAACGGTCGAACGTATCAATAGCGGTGCCGTTGCCTGCGTCATGGCACGACGACGCAGTGAGAAGCACTACAACTGCGATCAATGCTACGCCTACGGTTCTCATTTTCTGTCCTGTGCGTTTACCCAGTTCGTTTTGAAGGATTCCATTTCAGCCGAACTAAAACCATAGGTAGTTGCTATAATATTCGTGCATTCTATGAGCAACGGCAAGGACGTGAATGGGTCTTGCCATACCTTCCAACATGATGGACTGCCGCCTAAGGGAAGACCCATTTTGGCGAGGATAGTTTGTAGAGTTTCCGATGGTATGATGCGCTGATTTTGAGGGACTGTTGTTAGTCCCATGAGGTATCCCGCAGCTTCTCCAAACGAGTGAATCGCAGAAGAGCGCGTAGCGTCGTCTACAGTTGTTTGACTCAACTTGGACACAACCGTAAAGAGATAGTTAGCAGTAGTGGCCATCAATGCACGTTCCCACTGCCTACGGTACTCTTTTATTGCGTCATTGAGATCAGTTGAGAACGCAGTGCCTGCTTTTGCCGCTGCCTGGGCTTTGCGCAGCGAGGCAAAGATCTTCGTGTACATTCCTGTGCCATCATTTTTGTCACGTCTGGCCGCATAGGCTGCTACAAACCTGTCCGGATGAGACGTTGCCTTATCTGAGTTTGAAAATTTTGGATGGGCACCAATTGTTGCCACTAGTTTATCGATGGTAGCTGGTGTAGTTGTACCCAAAAGGAGTTGATTTACATGGTACTGCAGCATTACGGAGAATAGTTGCTTCTCAACAACTTCGGTAGCATCAAGCCCTTCTGCTGTAAAAAGATAGGCACCATAAACGCCCCCTTCTCCATTACCTGCTGCGTCTTTTGACCAGTCATAGGTACCACCAGAAGCACGTATGGTGCTTAGCACTCGGGACGTAACCTCGTTTACGGCTAGCGGATCCATAAAGGGAAGGAGCACGTCTAGTTTTAACAGTATCTCGGATTCGTTGAGTCGGACGCTACTGGCTCGTCCCTTTTCGAGTGCCTCAATAAGGTCCTCAAACTGACCGATCATCGCTATCTCCGTTGCCGCATTCAGTGTGTATGATGCCGAATCATACCTAGTGGGAATTGCCAAACTAGGTTGCGGGTCTGTTGATCCACAGGACCCCAACATTAGGCAAATAGCACAAGTGGCTATGGAAAACATAAGACGTGACATTTCGGACCCTTACAACTGCGACTATAATGGTCCTAATTTAAAGCTTATTTGGACTTAGTCCAAATAAAGAAAAGAAAACTTAAGTTTTATAGCCCTGAGGCCACTTTGAGCCCAGATCTCACGGGGAACCAGATTGTCTGCATAAATGCGGCATCGCGAGGAAGCGTATAACGGATAGGACCATCACGGTAGTCTTCACCCTCGTTATCGTTCTTTATCACCAGCCAATTTACCAAAGCCGAAACGATGCCCTTTAGGAACCCGCCAGACTTTTTATCCGTGTCTCCAACTAGCAAGAGCGACAGATTACTGTAGTGGGGCCTAACCACGCCTCTACATCTGCGTCCAGTGATAGTGAAGGAAAACGAAGCAGATGATGCTATCCCACTCTCAATACGAGCATTATCTGCAATAGGAAGGAAACTGTTTAGCGCCGTAATATCAAACCGAGTCAGACTGCCTTCTGCAGCCATTTTGTAAACCGGGTCAGTAAGTGGAAATGAGAATGTGGCCTTCATCGTTGGGCCCCCCATAAACGTCCCTGATGCTGAGACCGTAAAGGGCCGCTTGATTTTGTTGGCACCACTTCGTAGATCTGTTGCAATTGCACTAATGCCCTTCCAGGTCAACAAAGCAGGAGCTGCACTGTGGGCCCATCGTTCGCCGTAACGGAGCGATGCATTGGATATCACAATACTATCTACGTCAAGAACAAATGGCAAGCTCCGAACGATGTGATTAGGCATTGTTGGCAATCCCGATTTTGGGTCTGCTCGTAAGCGTTTATTGCTAAGAATATCTAACTCGAGAGACGCCAAACTGATTTTCTTTACGCGCAAGGCCTTTCCTGCATTTAGAGCACTAAAGTCAATGTCTTCAAAATGCAATTGAGTGCCGTGTATCCTAAACCTGTCACTGTCATATTTTTGCAACTGCCAATATTGCTCATCGTCCATTGAAGGTTCAAGCGTGAATCCGCTGAGCCGTAGTACCCGTGTACGATACGAAAACACCACTGCACTTGCAGAATAGGTGTAGGCCGCCGGTAAATGGTACTGTACGGAATCAACCGTGAGCGAAGAGTCTGCGTCGCTTACAGCGATATGTAGCCCATCGACAAAAATTGACCGCTTGTTGCTGTATTGACGTTTCCACTGTTGTAAGAAAACAGTCATTGAAGCTATAGGCCTCACCTTGCTCTTCGCTGCATCAACCGTGATCTTTCCAACGTCAATTGCTATCCCGTTCATATTGCCTTCGTACGACTCAGCAGGCGATCTATGCGAGTTCGTAAATGAGCCCCCAATAATCTTTACACCACTAATATTAAGGGGCTGAGCGTATGAAGGCACAAGGCCCACAAAGGCGATGTGTAGAATCGAATCCACGTTGGGCAACTTTGGCAATTGTACATCGGACTGCTGCGCTGTATCCATAGTGCTGGGCGCAGTTATCCCCCATGAACGGATGGCACAACTCGGCTGGAATACATTGATACTCCCAATCGACAATCCTGCTCCAGTAAGAATGTCCCAAGGAAGTACACCCGAAACTGTTACACGTGGGATGGCCACCTCAATGGTAGAGCCAACAGAATCAGATCCAGTAAGCAGCTTCACCTTTATGTCTTTTACTTCAAGCAATCCGGTATAGTAGGTATATGAGATGGCGCCCAGTTCGATATTGAGCGCACCATCAGACTCTGCCAATGCAATGGCTTTAACTCGACTTCGCAAGTATTGCTCGATGGCGTCACGAATCTTGCCATGAATTGAATCAGAGAAATAGAGATAGACTGGGAAAGTCATGAGTGCAATACCAATCACAATTCCAACCACTAAGGCAAACCGTCGTCTGTTGCTCATTGTTCCTACCTTCAATTGACGTAGGTCACACGGATGTTACCAATTGTCACGATTTATTGATGTATTGACACTACGTATTGAAGACCTTGTTCAATATAAGGTTGTTCCATATTCAATATAGGAGGTTGTAATGTTTTCACGCCCTGATACAATTGGTCTCCATCTCATTATCCTGCCAGAAGCTTCTGGCAGGATTCCCACGTCGGCACAGGCACAACTTACGGCAGCTATCGAACATGCAGCTCGTTTGGTGCGGTTTGGTGTAAAGGCCTGTAACGTCCAAGCGGACCACGCGCACATCTTGGTAACGGCAACCACAGAAGACGATGTACCAGCATTCATCAACACGGTGTTAGATGCAACGCACGAAGTGATCATAGCTCAAGGTGGACCGTTTCGGAGTTTCTTATGGAGCCCAGCAGTTCACGTAACTCTGCTGCCACCATGGCACATAGAGATACTTGCAAGCTTCGTTCGAGATCAAGATCATTATCACGAAACACGGACGTTAGAGGACGAACTAAATGAGGTATTCAGACCCAACGCCATACCAGATACATCTGAGCGCTTTGTAAATTGATCATCCTAGATCATGTACCTCACCGCTGGCAACTCGCTTCATGACGCTTGCAAAACGATTAATCTCAGTTGTGGTTGTATACACGGATGGCGCAACACGTAGCCCCTTGAACTCATCGTGCACAATTGCAACCGTAAAGATGCGGTGTTTGTCTAGCAGATATGCCGAGAGCTTCCCTGGGTCTGTTCCTTCGATATGTACAAGACGAAGTCCACATTGATTAGAATCATCTTTGATGTTCGTCAAGAATTTCACTCGATCGTTTGATTCGAGTTGATCGGTCCAAATCGTGTGGAGATATCGCAATCGGGCTGCTTTGCGTTCTATCCCAAGAGCGTGATGAAACGCGATAGACTCCACCAGTGCATTGTGCATTGCGGCTGGATGTGTTCCAATTTCTTCAAATTTTCTAATGTTATTGTCTTGCTCTTTTGGAGCAGCCATGAGTGGCCAAATAGAAGAAATGCGCTCCTTCTTTACATAGAGCATGCCAGTGCCAATTGGACCAACAAACCATTTGTGGAGAGACGTTCCGAAGAACTCGCATTCCAGATCTTTTTGGTTAAATGGGAAGTGTGCAAAGGAGTGGGCTCCATCTACAAAACATGGGATGTTGCGCGCTTTTGCCAGCCTGCAGATATCGCGCACCGGCATAATCTGTCCAGTGAGAAATACAACGTGCGAAATGTGAATCACCTTCGTACGCGGTGTGATAGCTGCTGCAATAGCATCTACAACATCCTGTGGATTCATGAGTGGGACAGGATATTTTATTTTTTTTATCACGATGCCTTCGCGACGTGCTCGTTGGTCCCACGTTGTAAGCATGCGCGGATAGTCCTGCGTGGTAGTTACTACCTCGTCTCCCCGTTCCATCACAATTCCCAACTGAAGAGACTCAAGTGATTCACTCGCATTGCGAGTTATCGCAATCTCCTCTACATCAACGGCAAAAATCGAAGCGAGCCCCTCGCGTACCGATTCTATCTGTGGTTCTTGATTTCTCCAAAGTTCATACGCAGGTATTGTGTTGGCCTGCTCAGTGTAGCGCCGCACTGCATCTTGAACAGTTCGTGGAGATGGGGAAACACCACCATTATTGAGATTCGTAATTGCTCTATCTACTGCAAATGCTTGTTGCACAGTAAGCCAAAAATCTTCGTCATGTGCCACGTCTCCAGCTGCAGAGAATGGCAATGCAGTTGGAAGCCAATGTGTTACTGCCTGCAATGCCTGCGAGCCAAAAAGTGCCGTAGGCCCAATTGCAGCAATCGAGCGAAGTATCGATCGGCGAGTTTCCATATTAGCCCCTTATCTGTCAATGATGTTTACGAATACCAATAGCTCCGATCACCGATGCAATTGCACCTGCTAGCAGAGGAACAAAAACGCTGATGATATAGAACGTTGGTGAAACAAAAATGAGTTGGGCCACATGAATCTCTTGTGCAAGAAGCATCCCCGTATGTCCTTGCGCTCTAGCCTGAGATTCGGCATACACATGCATGAGGTCAAAGTAGGCCGGGAACAATACGTTGATGAACAAGAGCCAAACAATGAGCAAGCCCATTGTAGCAGTAAACGACGTAACGAGTCCAGTTGTAAGAGCCATGCCATAACCAAAGGGTCCATTCTCGCGTATCCGCTTGTGAACCATAGATCCAACAGCCACAATGGGCGACACAATAAGCCACATAAGAATGTTGGCATGCGAAACTCCGTTGCTATGGAGCCCAATCACAGACTCTCCAACCAGCAAAAGAAGCCCTACAATTGCAGCAATACCACCCCACATGACAGAAACCATCATCTGCTCTCCCTATATTCGTGACTTCACCTACGAACATAGCACCATGAAGCATACCGCCTTTCATACCCTCCACGTTGCCGCCGGCGCAAAGATGGTTCCATTTGCCGGATTTGAGATGCCGATACAGTATCCCACAGGCATTCTCGGAGAACACCGCATCATCCGAACTGGTGTTGGTGTATTTGATGTATCCCACATGGGCGAGTTTTCTGTGAAAGGGGCTGATGCTCTGGCTCTGATCCAAGCGCTAACCGTGAACGATGCCTCGAAACTCATGCCAGGGAAAGCCCAATATTCCGCGCTCACGCGTCCAAATGGTGGAATTGTAGATGACCTGCTCGTGTATCATCTGGGTGAAAACGACTATATGTTGGTTGTAAACGGAGCCAACATAGACAAGGACTTTGCTTGGGTAACTCAGCACGCCTCGCAGTTCCCGAACGTTACAGTGGTTGACGAGAGTAATGACGTCCATCTTCTAGCCGTACAAGGCCCTCAGAGCCTTGCAACCCTGCAGGGCCTCACGGATGTAAAGCTCGAAGGGATTCCCTACTACAGCTTTGAATTAGGAACCTTGGCTGGGGAATCCATGATCATCTCGCGAACGGGCTATACAGGAGAAATGGGATTTGAATTGTATTTCCAAGGTTCCGTAGACGTGGCAACACGCGTTGGCAATGCAATATTTGCCGCTGGAGCGCAACATGGCATTGCATGGATCGGACTTGGAGCTCGAGATACACTGCGTCTAGAAAAGGGGTACTGCCTTTACGGGAATGACATCACGGATGACACGAATCCGATTGAAGCCGGACTCGGCTGGATCACAAAGTTGGCAAAGGGTGCATTTAATGGCAGCGATGTTATCGCACAAGTGAAACGCGATGGTCCAGCTCGCAAGCTTGTTGGTTTTGCGATGCGCACAGAGAAACTCATTCCTCGCACCGGCTATTCGATTTTATCAGCCGGAGAAACCGTAGGCATCGTTACAAGTGGGAATACGTCTCCAGGACTCGGCACGGGCATAGGCCTGGGTTACGTACCAACAGCGCTGAGTGCACCTGGAACAATGATTGATATTGCAGCGCGTGGCACAACGTTTCCGGCAGAAGTTGTTAAGATCCCCTTCTGCTAATCACAACGTAACTCGTCATTCTTCTACAACTACCTTTAGCTCAACACGCGTTGTGCCTGATCGGATCATATCGAGCTCCTTTGCAGCTCCTTTTGAAACGTCAATCAACCGTGTGTGTTTCCATGGACCACGGTCGTTCACGCGCACCACGCAACTACGTCCATTTGCTAGATTCGTAACCCGTATCCTGGTGTTGTATGGCAGCCAGCGATGAGCGCACGTGAGGTCGTTCATATCGTAGCGTTCACCACTCGACGTTTTGCGTCCATGAAAGGGCTCAGCATAATATGAAGCCATCCCGGTGTCGCTTTCCACCATCATTAGTGCGAACGTAGACGAATCACTAAACGTCTGGCCTGGTTTAGGCGTAGACCGTTGAGCACGCTCTAGTTGCTCTCTAAGACGTAGTTCTGCATCTATGGAAACCACGGAATCGTTGACTGGTTTTTCCAACCCGTCAGCTTTGGTAACAAGTGATTTTGCAATTCGCCGTAAACTGTCGCTGCGCATGCGTAAGAACATCGACTCAATACGTATGCTGTCGCTCCTCTTCCACTGTACGCCCCATACGCTCTTGAGACTATCTGCTTTGAGTTGCATTTCACGAGCATCGGCCCGCAGTTTGTCTGGCGTTTCTTGCGAACTACAAACAAGAACGGCAAGTGACAACAACACAACAAAACAAGAAGCCCCGTGTACCATGTTTTTCTAAAGATGATTGGCGATATGGCGTCTACGCAATACGTCAACAAGGTCGCGAACATTCTCAGATTCTCCGCGACGGCAGATCATGATTGACGAATCAGTTTCTACAACAATCAGATTATCTACGTTTACGATTCCTATTAAACGCCCCGTAGTGCCACTGACGAGACAATTCGTGGCCTGCAGGGTAACAACATTGCCTTCGATCACATTGTTTTTACCGTCCTTCATAGAAACGCGATACAACTCATCCCATGTTCCAACATCGCTCCAGCCGAATTCGGCCTGAACTACCCCTATAGATGGGTCTTTTTCCAAGACGCCTACATCAAAAGACACCGACCGCATTTGTTTGTAGGCGCTCTCAATCATGTCCCACTCGTCGGGAGTCCCTAGATAGCGTTCAAGTTGACGGAAAAGAGGTCCATGGTCAGGCAGATTTTCATCTACTGACCGCAGAATTGCTTCAATACTGCCCACAACAATTCCGCTATTCCACAGAAAGTCTCCAGCATCAATAAACCTTTGTGCGGTTGCCACGTCCGGTTTTTCTGCAAACACGCGCACTGATCTCAGCATATTCTTTAAGACCGGATTATCTGTTGGGATATCTTCTCCCACCTGGATGTATCCAAAGCCTGTCTCTGGCCGGGTTGGCGTTACGCCAATCGTTACAATCCTACCAGTAGCCTCTGCTGCTGAACAGGCCCTGTCTAGCGTAACCTGGAACTCCCGGACGTTGTTTATCAAATGGTCAGATGGGAGCACCACCATTATGGTATCATGGCTGTGGGTGCGTCCGAGGACTGTAGCCGCAAGAGCTATCGACGGGCCTGTGTTCCGCCCAAAAGGTTCGTGCAGGACGTTCTGTTGGGGAACGATAGGCAACTGTTCAACCACATGATGTGCCAATTCAGCCGTTGCAACCACGTATATTCCGTCTCTATCCACGAATGGAAGAAGCCGGGCCACCGTATTTTGGATCATTGTTCCGTCGCCCTGGGTATGGACAAACTGCTTAGGCCGCCGCTCAGTACTACGGGGCCAAAGTCGGACCCCGAGGCCCCCTGCTAAAACTACTGCGAGTACTTTCATACTACGAAACTACGGAGCCCCGTATCTTCGTAGGCACAAATTTATCTGGAGAAAACTATGACTCGTTCGCTGATTGCCATTCTCGTTGCTCTTACACTTGTTTCTACCAGTTGGGCACAGGATGAAAAGCTGGACGATCTATCATTTGAAGAGGCGCCGCTGAAGGATGAGGCTGTTCCATACTTCGCTATCGGGGTTGGACCGGTGTTCAACTTTGCGTTTGCTAGCACAGCCGACGTTAACAGTAGAGCCGCAGCAATTGGGCTTGGTGAAGTCTCATCACCAGTCTTTCAGATAGGCGCTGAGATATTTACTGCCGTTGGAGTAATCCCTAATCTTCGCCTCGGTTTCTCGTGGACCTCAGGTTCGAATTCATCAACTGCAGATGTTACTGTGGGTTCTGTTTTTGTACAACGTTCAATGAGATACGGTATAACGTCGCGAACTTTTCACCTTGATTATGCGTGGGTTCCTGTAAAGTCGTTGGCCATATTGCCCGGTGTTGGTTTTGGCTGGGGTGATCATCGGATTGAGACATTTCAGTCTACACCTACTATGGATTGGAATTCGTTGACAGATTCGGCAACTATCGCTCCTCCACCTAACGCGTATTCGGTTATTGAACAAAACACACTTTATTTATTGCCTCGTTTAAATGTAGAATATGCTGTTACGCCCTTCCTCAATCTTCGGGCGCAGGCTGCGTACACGTGGCAGTTTACTGGTTCGGACTGGGTTGGCAACAACAACGCTACGGTCAACAACGTGCCCAGCAACATCAGCGTAAGTTGCTTTAACTTTCAATTCGGCGTGTTTGTTGGTCTTTTTAACTAACATGTCTTCTGTAGAACGGGGCTCGTAGCTCAACGGTTAGAGCAGCGGACTCATAATCCGTTGGTTGCTGGTTCAAATCCGGCCGGGCCCACATGGCATCAACAACGCACATCACGTGTCCAAACTGCGGGCATGCCATTGATATCGAAGAGCTTCTCGCTCACGATATTGAAGATCGTGTGCGTAAGGAGCAGCAAGCAACGTTTGCTGCAGAACGCGAGCGTTTAACAAAGGACGTAGCAGAGAAGACACGTGCGGAAACTGAAGCGCAAATCGTATCGCTACAACGTGAGAACGAAGAACGGAAGCTAGAGAGCCAGGCATTCAAGAAGGCGCAGGTTTACGTGCTTGAATTAGAGAGTAAGATGCGGGACCAACAAGAGGGTTTTGAACTCGTACTTCAGAAGCGACTCCTTGAAGAATCAAGTACTCTTGAATCAAAAATTCGGCGAGCTGAGACGGAACGTTTCGATGTTGAGCGCAAGCGGGAACAAGTACGTTTTGATCTAGAGCGACGCGAGATGCAAAAGAAACTCGATGATACGCAGAAGGCGATGGAAGAAGTTCGCCGTAAGTCCGAGCAGTCCTCACAACAACTTCAAGGTGAAGTTCAGGAAATGGCCATCGAAGATTTCCTGCGTCAGCGTTTTCCTCTCGATGAAGTTTCAGAAGTTGTTAAGGGGCAGAGGGGTGCAGACTGTGTGCAAACTGTGTACGACTCTGGACGGAAATGCGGACAGATTATGTATGAAAGCAAGCGCACAAAAACGTTTAGTATGGACTGGGTAGATAAGCTTAAGTCAGACATGCGCGCAAAGGGTTCTAGTGTAGGTGTAATCGTCACTGAAACAATGCCAAAAGATATGCAGGCATTTGGATCGATCAATGGTATATGGGTCTGCTCATTCGTGGAATTCAAATCTCTCAGTGTAGTATTACGAGACATGGTGATTCGTGTGTCTCTTGCCTTGGGTTCACAGGAGAACAAAGGTGATAAAATGACGATGCTCTATGATTATTTGATGAGTAGTGAATTCAGAATGTCGGTTGAAAACGTCATGGAGTCTTACGAACAGATGCGTGCCGATCTCGATCGAGAACGCACCGCCATGGAAAAGCTCTGGAAACAACGTGATCGTCAAATTGAACGGATGCGGCTGTCTATGTCTAACGTTATGGGTTCGATTCAAGGCATAGCCGGAAAAGACCTCGGCCCTTTACGTTCATTCCAACTTCCAGTGTCCGACGATACACCATCTGTGTAACCGCTACGTCGCCAACATTCATGAACAGTCCCTCCGTCTTTTTTCTGATCCTCGCAACATGTGTCCACCTGATGCATGCTCAGGACGCTCTGCCATTGCGATACGTACAAAACGACGCCTTTGGATATGGTGAGCGCTTGGTATATGACGTTGGTTACAAATTTCTTACCGCTGGCACCGCTACGTTCAGTGTTGGCAAGGAGCCAGTAACTATGGGCTCAAGACAGTGTTACGACATTCGTTTTGACATGATCTCTACAAAGAGTCTTGATTATTTGTATAAAGTCCGAGACCGCTACCGCACGCTCGTTGATATTGACGGAATATTCCCGTGGAAATTCGAACAGACAATTCGTGAAGGTGGATACAGCAGAGACTTTAGCGCAACGTTTGATCAATACGCCCATAAGGCCGTTACAACGGAAGGAACATTTGATGTTCCAGCGTTTGTCCACGACGTAATATCTGCCTTCTACTACGTTCGCACGGTAGACATGCGCAAGCTCAAGAAGGGGGACGTGGTGAACTTGCAGAACTTCTTCGATCGCGAGTCACATGATTTAGTCCTTCGCATACTCGGACGTCAGACCGTAGAGGTTAAGGCCGGCACGTTTAAATGCGTAGTAGTAGAGCCCGTTATTAAATCCGGTGGACTTTTCAAATTGGAAGGCAAGCTGCTGCTTTGGCTCTCAGATGATGAGCGGCGTATACCTGTAAAGGTGAGCACGATGATTCCAATCGGTTCGGTTGATGCTGAGCTAACGGGATATTCAGGCCTTCGTGGCCCGTTGGCAGGTAGGATTAATTAGCACAACCAGGCAAGGGGCTCCAATGAACCGCCGAGATCTTTTCAAAACACTCATAGGCCCCATCGTATTTGCTACGGCACAGCGGACCTTTGCCATAGCAAACCAGGATATCCTACAAGGCTTTCAGAAGACGTACCGTGGGGCAAACAACGTATCATGTGCCTTCTCAAGTGAAACTGGTGTAGCGGGCACGTTAGTGGCCCAAAAGGGCGGCTCGTATCGAGTAGAAATGCCCGATAGGACAATCGTTTGTGATGGCAAGAGTGTATGGAGTTCCACAACCTCTGCACGCACGGTGATCATCAATAGATATTCTGCATCATCTACTGATCTATCTCTGGAAAAGATCTTTCTCGAAATCATGAATATCTACCGATGTACTATTCTTGAACAACGGTCGCAGGGTGGACGGATCCGTCTTACACCCCCAGATAGTCAAACAATTATTGCTGGTGTTACGAAGGCCGATGTTTCGCTAGACGCAGCATTCCACGCAACAAATATGACTATCACTCAGAATGGCACAACACAAACGTTTGGAATTTCCAAGACAGTGATTAACGGAAAGCTCCCCAAGGGTTGCTTTGCGTACCAACTTCCTCGTGGATGGGAAGTTGTTGACCTTCGGTAGTACAGTGAAGGTATAAAAGAAAAGAGCGGCAGGACATACGTCCTGCCGCTCTTTTTGTAGAAGCCGTATTTGAGGGCAGTTATTTTACAACAACAACCTGTTGTGATGCAACGAAGCCGGCCGTAGTAAGAGTAACGTTGTAGACGCCTGCTGTTAGGTTAAGATCAGAAGCGTTGAATGAAACGCGATGTGTTCCAGCGTTTACATTCTCGTTGATCAGGACCGACAACTCGCGACCCATAACATCTGAAAGAACCACACGAACGTTCTGTGTTGCAGGCACTGTGTAGCTAAACGATGCCATTTCCGCAGTTGGATTTGGGGTTGCTACTGTAAGCGCGTAACCAGCACGAACTACATCATCAGCAACACCAGTAGTGTTTACAGATGCGCGTGCCGAACGGGTTGTATCTGCTCCACATACATTTGTTGCGATACACGTGTACAGACCTTCGTCCGTTCGCTTTGCACGCTCAACAACGTATGATGCACCTGTTGCACCAGTGATCGCAACACCATTGAGGTACCACTGATAGCTAATTGTACTTGATCCGGACGCGACAACATTAAAGCGGATTTCAGCATTTTCCATCACAGCAACATCTGTTGGTTCCGTTGTGATTACCACACGCGTGTCTACTATTACGTCCACGATTACCGATGTGGCGCTTCCACAACTGTTTGTAGCCATAAGTGAGTAAGAGCCCGCATCATCGAGGGTAGCGTCAGATTTGCTAAATGTAGCCGTGTTGGCTCCAGGGATAGAAGTGGTACCCTTCATCCATTGATACGTGAGATTGTTGCCTGTGCTAGCACCTGTAATACGAAGAACGGAGCCTTCGCAAACACGTGAGCCTTCAGGTTGAACCGTAATCGATGGAGGAACTCCTACTACAACCGTTACAGTGTTCGAAGTAAATGTGAATCCCGTACCATCGTATGAAACTACACAGTAGTAGTCTCCATTGTTTGCCGGTGTTGCATTAACAATCGTAAGCACCTTAGATGCAGCACCGCTTGTTGTTGCGGTGTTGGAAATCCGTGCACCATTCACGAACCATTGGAACGACGCTGATGAACCAGGGATTGATGATGGGAAAGCAGCACACTCGAGACTTATGATCCCAGCAGCACAAGCCATTGGTGTAGAGTTCGAAGCAGCTACAATTGGAATAAAGAGGCGGGCAGTTTTCGATACCGCTGTACCGCAGAATCCAACAACTTCACATACGTATGTGTCCATTGTGTCTACTGCCATAACCTCACGGATTGTAAGAATCGACGATTGAGCGCCAGTGATGCGGCCGTTATCCCTAACAAGCGTGTCGTTGTACGACGTTGTGTTTGGATTCCAAAAACGCTTCTTCCACTGGAACGTTGGGATGAAGTTGGTTGGTGAACCGATTGCTTCCGCAGCAACTTCGAGGTTTGCAGATCCACCAATTGCAACTGGCTGTGAAGCCGGCTGAGTTGTGATGCTTGTGGTGCGAACAACAATAATTGTAGCACCATCTGATGTCTGCGCTATAAAGTTGGTACCGTCATTTGCCCTAACCAAGCAGGTGTATACGCCCGAAGATGCATAACCAACGTTACTGATAACAAAGATGTTCCCAGTTTGGCCAAGAAGCTCTACGCCATCCTTGAACCACTGGTACGTTGTTGTTGCACCGATTGTAACATCGGCGATACAGATAAGCGTGTCACTTCCACCAAGGCACACATAATTGCTCTCTGGCTGCCGAACGATCCGAATTTGCGGTTTAATCTCGTCTGCACCCATATACGGCTTGGTACGAGTATCGCCGTCGTAGTCTGTTGGTACAGTAGCGATCGTTGTGCTCGTGCCCCACAAGGACTGCTGTATCGAAAGGAGATGAAGGTCCGAACCACCAACAAAGCTTACAGCAACAGAAACGGAATTTTGATCTCTACCCGAGGCAGCACGCCAATTAGTAAGTGGGTTGCCTACTGTGTTACGAGTAACGAGCACGCCACCCCAGTTTGCGAGGTTGATGCCCGTTGTCATGAGATTGTTGAAGTCGCCGGTGCGAATTGGATTTGGTGTGCTTGAAGTATACCACACTGCCCATCCACCGTTGCTGCCAGTTCCAAAGTTGTGGAAGATGTTATTGATAACATCTACTTGGCCACCAGCGGACGGACAATAGAACGCAGTGTTCGTTGTTCCCGTGCCCGTCATATTCACCGTGTTGTTGATTACGCGATTTGGAGGTGTATTAGACTCAACCCATAAACCGATGGTTTGAGTTGTTCCGCCAACCGAAACCATGTTGTTTGCGATAAGCAGGTCTCGTGTTTGCTGCATAACAACACCGTTCGACAAACCAGATGTCTGAACCGCGTTTACGCGATTGTTACGGAATGTTCCACCAAGAATGTTGGTAAGAGTAATCGACTGCGATGAGGCATTGCAATCACAGCTAGTAACAGTGTTGTTGTCAATCTGCGGGCTAGATGCGTTTTGTACTGTGAAGCCCTGGATTGAATTATCAACCGTGTTGCCAGTAACAACTACTCCTGTGCCAGACGTTGAAACAACAAATGCATTACGGAACCTACGGAGCGTTGCGCCCGTTATTGCGAGATTTGAACCGCTCGTTGAAGCAAGTTGAACGCCACTTGTGGCTCCAAAGGTTGTAGCAAAGTTACTAGGTCCCTCATAGGTACCACCCTCGATACGAACATTGCTTCCAAGGTTGCTCGAGAATACTGCTGTTTGTGCTGTTGAACCATTTGCTACACTAACTACCAAGTTGCGAAGGGTAACGTTCGATGCACCGTCAGCAAAACCAACAACTGCATGAATATCTGCAGCGCCGTACGTTGTTGCTGTTGGGTAGATCATCGACGTCAGAACTACGTCGTCGCCAGTGCGACGTGATATTTGAACTCGTCCAGATGTTGCGTTGATCGACGGCACCCATACTTCTTCTGTGTACGTTCCAGCAAAAACCGTTACATCAACGTTTCCAGAGATACCAGAAACTGCTAGGTGACGGAACATGTTGCGGAAGTTCGGGAATACACTAGGGTTGCCATTCTGAGCGATTGCAAGTGCACCAGAAACACGTGGTGCAAGCCATACCGTTAGTCCATCGTTGTTTGGATTAATATCAGCAACACCGTTTGGAGAGAGTGTGTTGAATACTAATGTGTTAAACGAAAGCGGATTGAATTGGCGCGTACCGAGTGTAATCGTTGCTTCCGTACCTGGCGCAAGAGCTGGTTGCGGATAGAAACGAATCGGCACCTGAGTAGCACCGTTGATCGTCCAATTGATGATCACAGAATCAAGATTGTTTGTTCCCCAGTTGCGAACTCGAATCTGAATCGTTTGAACTGTATCAGCACTGAATTTTGCAGCAGGCGAAATGAGCGCAAGTACACCCGCATCATTTCTAAGAGTAGGCGTCGGTCCTGTTTGACGGAACCAGTATGCATGCGTCGTTCCCGAAGCTGGGACGTAATTCTCAGCCATGAGTGATGTTTGTGCTATACTATTCCACATTGGCGTGCTCCATGTGTTAGCATAGAAGTTTACCTGCGGAGACCATACAACGTCGTTTGCTCCAAGGCCAGTTTGAACAAGCACAGGGCTGTTGGCTACCATTGAACCATAAACAACATCCATACGACTACCATTCAGAGTTGCGCTTTGCTCCCAAATACGAATCTGGAAGTTGTAGGCGTCACGACCAATGTTGTCTGTATAACGACGCGTAGCATTGCGCCACTGAATTGTTGCGATACGGTTTGGCGCTACACCGGTAACGTTATACGAGACCTCGCCACCAAGTGCACCAGAAAGCTGAGCTGCCATAGCAGATACAACACCCGTTGCTGCACCCGAAGCACTCAATGGCCTAACGACGTTGGCACCAAGCCCTGCGCCAAAGGAAATCCAGCCATTGCCGTTAACAAAGACGTTCGACTGCAGAACGCCACCATAGCTGAATTGGAACGGAAGTACAATTGCCTGATCTGCCGCCGCGAACCAGTCAGGACCCGCTGCATTGAAAAGGACAATTCCACCCGTTATCTCCGAATACGTACCTGCGACGACGCCAACCGAACGGTTGGCCGGATTCGCCATGACCGAGGAAACCCCGATCAATACGAATGCCGCAAGCAACGCAACAAAGGATGTAATGTTGCGAAGCATAGCTCCTCCACTTGTGATATGAGAATGTCGATTTATTTCTATCATGTTTTAGTTCGGACGCAATTCGCCCGTGGTGTTGTGACTTGCTAAAATAGCCAACCTCGCACCACGAAACAACCTTACGGTTATTCACATAGCACAAAACCAGCTTTTCATGCCCCAAGTGTAAAGAACTCTTCACACTTCAGAGCAATCAATTCTGCCCAAAGAGGGACTAGCAACTACCGCACCAACTTTTTTACCGAATGATGGACAATATCATATCCCTTTGCCACGGAAGGAGTTGCGTCTCGTTAGAGACCTTTCTTACTACCTCACGGAGCTTGGGCTGATCAACAAGAGAGGTAACCACTCCTAGAGTAGACCCACTGAGCCTGCTGTTGGTGCTCCATATTGCATCCAAAATGTTCCGTGTTGCGTCCTCTGTAAGGGTTCCGAGCCTCTTGAAAACAGCAATGGCGTTCTGACGGGTAATAAATTCCCAACCTGGACCACATAAATCAGCCAATTCACTCACTGCTGCAGCATTCCCGTCGGACGCTTCCGCTTCGAGGCGTACAATGCGAACTCGTTCATGTGGACCACGTACGCCTCTTACCTTTGATATGTAGGTCTTCCGATCGGACGGAAATGTGCGAACAAGCTTAGAAAACGCCACCTGTATAATTGCATATGATGAGTCTTCTAGAAGGCGCTCGCAAGCCCCCTTCAATTGCTCTGGGATAACAGACAGGCCGGCGATTGAAGCCGTGCGGACCTCTACGGCGGCATCACTGAGACCCCGTTCAACGGTCTTCCATGCATGGGTAATCCCGCGCTGACCGAGTTCGATGCCCTGCCCTACTGCCTCGCTTCGCATTGCGTGAAAACGCTCTTTGTTCATAACGTCGTCTAACATGTCAAGTCGGTCCTGTACTCGGCTTGTGTCTCCTCTAAACCACTCAAATGCGTCAAATCTGTCAATCATGTGCTGCGCCCCATGCAGTTGCGCAAGCCGAGACTCCCAGGTTCTGTCATACGTAACGCGCTTGAGAATCTGCGACCCCGGATCAAAAATCACGAAGGAAGGGGTCTTCCCACTTGGATTTGGGATGTCTATCAATGTTCGCTGATCACGGATGGTAACTCGCACACAGTCTTTGGACTTGTCAGTATAATACACCTCAATGTTCACGGGCATGCGGAATACACCCGTGAGCTCATCGATGTTATGGATCTGCTCGATATCAACAAGTGTAGATGTAGACATGCCCCGTTCTGTTGTACTTGCGCCAACGCGTGTAGATATCTTGAAATGGGGCTCACCACCTTTGTACAACCATTCGTCGAAGAACCAGTCTGGTGAAATCCCCAACGTGTCCTGAAATGACAAATAGAGGTCGTTTGTTTCCACGTTTCCATAAGCATGCCTTAGCGCATAATGTTTGATAACCCTGCGAACCGCAGAATCACCGAATGTTGAACGCATCATATCAATGACGCATGCCCCCTTAGGGTAGATCCGTGCTGTTCCACTTGATGGATGCACAATGGGAAGTCTGTCCTTTTCTCCTGCAGATAACGCGCTATTCTGCATGCCACGTCTGCTCCACTCATATGCGTCCTCACCCTGTGTTAGGCGCGTAAACAGATGTGGGTAGTACGTTGCAAAGCTCTCTTGCAGCCACACCGACTTTATGCTACGCCCCGTTACGAAGTTGCCAAACCATTGATGGGTAAGCTCGTGAACGTTTACGCCCACGTACGACCTGTCTAACCAACCCCGCGAATCCGTAACGAAGAAATCGCCGAATATCGTGGCCGTGGTATTCTCCATTGCACCAAAAACAAAATCTGCAACTGGAACTTGCGAATATGATTCCCACGGATATGGAATGCCAATCTCGCGCTCTAGAAAGTCCATCGCCTCAACACTCATTCGATACGTAGGTTCTACTTTCTCTGGGTGCTCGGGATACCCATAAAGAAGCAGCGGCACACCACTTGACGAAGCTCGGCGAGTAACTGAATAGTCTCCAATAGCAATCATCAAGAGATATGATGCATGGGGCTTGGCCATGGTGTAACGCCATGTCTTAGTCCCATCGCTATTCATAATAGTGCTGGTACGTGTGCCGTTTGAAACAACTACATAGTTGGAGTCAAATGTTGTTGATGTCTCGGTTATCATCTTGTCGTTCATCTCGTCATACATCGGCATCCAATATCTATTGTCCACGGCCTGACCCTGCGTCCAGATCTGTTTACGCATTCGTTTTGAAGGGTCATTCCACCCAATAAAATAAATGCCTTTGCGAGGGTTGGCTTCGTAGATGAACGTAACGGAGTCTTGTGAATCCCAACGCAAGGATGGTTCGCAATACACCACCACAGTTGTGTCAGTATTCCTGAAACGAACGGGGCGCCCACCAAGCGTGGCCTGCAGAACACGAATCTTGATTGCGTCAAATACTATCGAGTCGGTTCTATCCTGTAGTACCTTAAACACATTTGTGACCGTACCTTTCACGAGCCCTTTTTCGGGTTCAAACCGAACGTCGAGAGACATGCGTACCATGTCAACAGGATGTTCACGTGGTTCACTACCTGGCACGTCCACATAGGTGTTTGTATGAGTAAAGGGGGCTTGCGCGCAAACAATTACAGGCGCAGCAAGTATGAGGAAGATCAATAAACGCACCATAGGTTGCAAAGATAGCTTCCACTTTTGCTATGTTGGGTCTATGCAGAATCTCATCATTGTAATGATTGGCGGAGCTACAGGAAGTGCCCTTAGGTATTGGGTAGGTATCCAGATTCCATTACGTGTTGGAGAATTTCCAACCCCCACATTTCTTGTGAATATGGTTGGTTCCTTCATACTCGGATGCCTTGTTGCCGGATCGATGACGCAAACTCCAATTCCCCGACCACTTCTACTGTTACTCGCAACGGGGTTCTGTGGCGGATTCACAACATATTCGGCTTTTGCTGTTGAAAATGTTGCGCTATTTGAAAATGGTAACATCCTTGCTGCAATGCTCTATATCGGAACAACATTGTTTGGTTGTATGTTGGCCGTCGCAGCTGGCATGGCACTCGTTCGTGCAACTGTTCAGTGACTTCATCAATAGGAACCGCTCAATGGATTTTAGTGCACTCTGGAATACATACCAACCCTCCATAGTAAACTACCTGATTCTCATCGTTAGCGCCATCTTGATGTGGACGGGCGGTAGGTGGTTGATTGGGTTTGTGATCAGTATGATCCGTCGGGCACTAATAGCACGGCATGCAGATCCAACGTTGCAAAATTACCTCACGTCGATAATTTCTGTCGGCCTCAACGTTATCCTCATAGTTGCTATTCTCGCCCGCTTTGGCGTAGAGACTACGTCGTTTGCGGCCCTCATCGCTGCTGCTGGATTGGCAATCGGTTTGGCGTGGGGCGGATTGCTCGCAAACTTTGCTGCAGGAGCATTCCTTTTAGTGCTCCGTCCTTTCAAGGTTGGCGATCTCATCAAAGCCGGTGGATCTTTGGGCGTTGTAGAAGAAATCGGGCTGTTTTCAACAACAATGATTACTCCTGACGGTATACGAGTAATGATTGGCAACGGAAAAGTCTTTAATGATAACATCGAGAACTTCTCCAACACTCCGCGACGTCGCGTAGACAGAACAATGCAGTTGCCTCATGGCGTAGATGTTGACGCTACTATTGCACGTGTTAAGGCCGATCTGATAGCATTACCAAACGTCTTGGCAACCCCAGAACCTTCTGTATGGGTATTTGACATTATGCCTGTCGGTCCACTATTGTGCGTTAGACCATTCTGCCTCCCGGAACATTATTGGAGCGTATATCAGGCAACAAATGACCTTATTCTACGAGTAGGTGGCGATCTAGGCCTCCCAATTCCATAGATACACTATAGCGTACAACAACGGAACTGAAATTTCACGACGTAATGTTCGTCATTCGGGATCGTCGATAAAACGACGATCCCGTTTCTTTTCTGCAAGGGGCCCTATGAATAGTCGAACGTCATCAATGCTCATTCTCCTCTTTGCTTCTGTTATCTCAGCATGTGCTGGCGATAGCGGAAAAATGCCGCCCCCTTCATCTCATACTTCAGGAACTAGAATGTCTAGCTCGCAACGCGATACTGCAACTCTGGCCGGTGGATGTTTCTGGTGCATCGAAGCCGTTTATCAATTGCTCGACGGCGTTGAACTAGTAGAAAGTGGTTATTGCAATGGAAGGGTGAAAGATCCCTCGTACAAGGAAGTTTGTTCCGGTACTACGGGCCACGCCGAAGTCTGCAGAATCACTTTTGACCCTTCTGCAGTTACCTATGAAGAAATTCTTCAAGTGTTTTTTGCTTCCCACGATCCAACAACACTCAACAAACAAGGCAACGATGTTGGCACTCAATATCGAAGTGCGATTTTCTTTCATGATGCCGAACAAGAACGCATCGCCAAAGAATACGTGGCTCAATTAGCTGCGTCTAAAACCTGGCCAGACCCGATTGTAACGGAGATTGCCGCAGCCGACACCTTTTACAAGGCAGAGGACTATCATCAGAATTATTACGCGCAGAATGGCTCCCAGCCGTATTGTGCGTTTGTTGTTCGTCCAAAAGTTGAAAAGTTTATGAAGCAGTTTAAAGCAAAGATGAAATCTGGCGATAAGTAACGCACCTCCCGCTATGACTGACACACGCACGATAGACATATATGGCATGCACTGCGCTGCTTGCGTCAACAGCGTAGAGAATGCACTTAAGCGCGTTCAAGGCGTTGCCACGGTTAATGTGAATCTTGTTACAAATCGCGCCAGCGTTGTACTCAACGGTTCTGTATCAGACAACGATCTTGCTCACGCAATACAATCTGCGGGGTACGTTGCAGAATCGGTGTATAGCCCCAACGCAGACGGCGATGCATCGGCAATGGCAATACGTCTTGATGCTTCTTCCAGCCAATATCGCTCGGCACTTCTGATAGCTGCGCCATTTGCTGTTGTGATTATGATCATTGCCATGTGGGCAATGATGAGCAATCAGCAACCGTGGGTGAATGAAGTGTTGTTTGTACTAACGCTTCCTGTTCTATGGGCTGGACGGACGTTTTACCAAGGGGCTGTGCGTGCCGCATTGCACAAAACTGCTACGATGGACACGCTCATATCAATCGGTACGGGCGCGGCGTTTCTCGCAAGTGTAACGGCAACGTTTGCCCCCTCCCTTCTCTTCTCGGGCATGCATCATTCGGGCGCGTATTTTGATTCAACAGCAACGATCATCACGTTGGTTCTCCTGGGCAAATGGCTAGAAGCAAGGGCAAAGAGGGGCACGGCTGAAGCACTGCAATCCCTCATGGAACTTCACCCTAAACACGTCCGAGTTAGACGCAATGAAGTGGAATCCGACGTGGCAACGTCCAACGTTGTTGTAGGAGATATTGTGATCATTCGGCCTAATGAACAAGTGCCGGTGGACGGAATTGTGGTGAGTGGCTCGTCAAGCACGGACGAGTCTTTGCTCACCGGAGAAAGTCTGCCGCGTATTCGTACCATAGGCAACCGCGTTATTGGTGGCTCTCAAAATCTAGACGGGTCTTTGGTTATCTCTGCCACGGCAATAGGGCAGCACTCGGTTCTAGCAGGAATCATTCGGTCGGTTGAACAAGCTCAGTCAAGCAAGGCCCCTGTGCAACGCCTGGCTGACCGTATCAGCGCGGTCTTTGTGCCTGTAGTGCTGTTGATCGCTATCACAACGTTTGTCTTTTGGTTTTTTACTGCACCGCCTGAAACCGCGTTTAATCAAGCTCTCACGTCTGCAATTTCTGTGCTGATTATTGCCTGCCCATGCGCGCTTGGCTTGGCAACTCCGGCTGCAATCATAGTGGGGAGCGGGCAAGGGGCTAGGCAGGGCGTGTTGTTCTCTAATGCGGAAGCTATAGAACGCCTTTGTTCTGCCGATGTTATTGTGCTTGATAAAACAGGTACCCTTACCGAGGGCGCACCACGTGTTCTTTCAATGGAGGGGGCTGTCTCGAATACTGAGGTTGTTGCTCTCGCTTTGCGCTCCACTCATCCCGCGTCAAAAGCAATTGCACAGATGTCAACGGAAAAACTCCAGCACAACGTGGAATCGGTGCTAGAAGAGCCGGGCAAAGGAATCTCAGGTATGATTAACGGTAGGCGCATTCGTATTGGTAGCGAAGACTTCATGTTATCTCAGATGTTGCTCATCCCTGCGGAACTCCGAATTGCTTCAAACAACTTTGCAAATAATGGCTGGAGTACAGTGTTTGCCAGCGTACAAGGCACCATAACCACAGCCTATGGTATTGCAGATTCACTGCGTAACACAAGTGTTGATGCCGTTGCACACATGAAACAACGTGGGCTACATGTTGTGATGATTACCGGAGACAGTAAAGCGCCTGCAGAATTTATCGCTGCTCAAGCCGGAATTGCAGACGTTGTTCATTCTGTTTCCCCACAAGGAAAGGCCAAGGCGATTGCCAAATTTCAACGTGATGGTTCTATCGTAATCATGGTTGGAGATGGGGTAAACGATGCCCCAGCTCTTGCACAGGCCGATGTTGGAATTGCTATGGGTGGCGGAACAGACGTTGCCCGCTCCACTGCTGGCGTAACACTGTTACGTGCAGATCTACATTCGGCACTTGACGCAATTGACGTTTCACGGCGTACAATGCGCACGATTCGTCAGAATCTCGTTCTTGCGTTTTCGTACAATATTTTGGGGATTCCATTGGCAGCCGGACTCCTCATTCCGCTTACTGGAACCGCCTTCTCGCCAATGATCGCTGCCGCAGCAATGGCACTTAGCTCCGTTAGCGTGGTAACAAATGCGCTGCGTTTGAGGATAACTCGCTAAGGAATATTTCTTGTCTAGCAAGAATCGTGCTATTTTTCCGCACGATGATCCTAATCGACGATCTTCTTATTCAAGAGCAAGTGCTCACGGCCACATTTGCGTGCGACGTACGCAAGTGTAAAGGGGCGTGCTGCACGCTAACAGGAGGCGCGGGAGCGCCACTACTCGCCGATGAGGTAAAGCCCCTTCAGCTAGCAACCCTAGCCGCCCTTCCTTACTTGGGAGAACGCTCTACTGCCTGGTTAGCTGAGAATGAGCCATTTGAAGGGGCTCCTGGTGAGTATTCAGTTTCCTGTTTTGATGACGCTGATTGTGTTTTTGTGTTCTACGAAAATGACGTGGCAAAATGTGCCATCGAACGTGCCCATCACAACGGTGAAACAGATTTCAGGAAGCCCCTTTCTTGTCACCTCTTTCCTATTCGTGTAGCAAATTTTGGTGGACCCTATCTTCATTACGAGCAGATAGAAGAGTGCTTGCCCGGCAGAGAGTTTGGCGAACGTGCCGGCATCCCGCTAATCGAATCTGTAAGGGATGCATTGGTTCGCGCATACGGTGAACAAACCTATGCCCGTATGCTGGCTGCCTCCCGAGGCGAGGATGGAGGAGACCCATGAAGCTTGGATTGAGTCTCCAGACGTCTCTGCAGCAATCACTCACCCCGCAGCAGATCCAGTATCTCAAGATGCTTCAGTTGCAGGTATTGCAGCTCGAGCAACACGTGCGTGTAGAGCTAGAAAATAATCCGATGCTAGAAGAGGTTCCAGAATATGAGCCACAAGCAGCCGGCGAAGATCGTGTTACTGGAGATACTGAGGGGCCAGCGGAAAGCAAGGCCTACGATGCGCCACCACCTGGCATGGACACGCCAACAAGTGAGAAGCGCACAGAATCAATTGAGCAGGCAACGGAGTTTGACCCTACAGATGCGTTTGAGTTCTATAAGCTGATATGGGGCGAGGACCCATCAAGCGGTCACACAAGCGATACACGGATGAACGATGAGGACGATGACGAACCCGTGTTTCAGTTTCGTGATGTACAGACGATGGAGGAGGACCTCCTTGAGCAAATGCGCTATTTGCCAGTGTCCCTGGAAGACCGTTTGCTGGGTGACTACATTATTGGAAACATCGACGACGACGGATACCTACGCCGGACACTCGACGAATTGGTGCAGGAAACAAACGACAGGTTTGCCGAACACAATCTTGCACTCCATTCATCTTCAGCGTCGGGTAAATCTTCTGCGTATGAGCGTGATCTCATTGATGACGTCAGCCGTGCCCTATCGCCACTAACGATGCGGCAGGCAGAGTCTGTACTTCGTAAAGTTCAGTCACTCGATCCTCCTGGCATTGCTTCGCGCAGCGTTCAAGAATGTTTGCTCGCTCAGCTGCGAGCAATAGAAAAACCCAACGCGGCGCATAAACTCGCAATGCTGATCCTGACGAAGACCTACGATGCGTTTGCGATGAAGCATTATCACGTCATCGAACGTCAGCTTGATGTAACTGAGGATTACCTGCGCGAAGCCATCGATGTGATTCGGCACCTAACGCCACGTCCAGGTGGTGGCACCATAGGCCCAGAAGTAAATACAGTAACGCCAGACTTTAGCGTAGAACCGACGGAAGATCTTAGCGACTTTTTGATAACGGTTAACGATTCGCGACTGCCTACTCTCAGAGTTAGCAAGGCGTATGAGAACCTAAAGAAAGAAGCTCGCTACAACAAGTTCAACAAAGAAACCAGGGAATGGCTCCGCAAGAAGTACGAAGACGCGAAGTTCCTCATGCAGGCAATCCGCCAGCGCAAAGGCACAATGCTTCGCGTAATGACGGCCATTGTGGGTCTTCAGACGGAGTTCTTCCGCTACGGACCTGAACACCTCAAGCCCCTTATCTACAGAGACGTTTCAGAGATAACGGGTTTGGACATAAGCACCATCTGCCGTATCGTGAACGGCAAGTATGTGCTCACAACGTTTGGCACGTTTGAACTGAAGTATTTCTTTAGTGAGGCACTTGTTACCGATGACGGCGAAGAAGTATCAACTCGAGTCATCAAACAAAGAATTAAAGAACTCATTGATGCCGAATCCAAACACAAGCCGTTGAGCGATGACAAACTTGGTAAGGACCTTAAAAAGCTAGGTTATAACGTGGCACGGCGTACCGTGGCAAAATATCGGGAGCAACTCCGTATTCCCGTTGCCAGATTGCGTCGCGAGCTTTAGGTCTGTCACGAACGGGTCAACTTGGCCTACGTAGACAATGTGGAGCAACATTCCCTCGATTTAGTACCAATTCCGCCCTCTAAACAGCCGGTTCCATCCGAATGTAACATCTACCTGTGGCTTGTAATGGCCACTATGACAGTAGATGGCATAGTGAGCGACGTAGCATCGCTGTTCCTAAGTGAACCCGGAACTGCGTACATGAAATCGGCAATGCGACCCACACTATATCGCCTCCAAGCAATCTTGGAGCGGCTAGCGCGTGGGGAGCGGGTTACGGCCAGCATGATGGCAATTGAACTTGAAGTAAGCCACCGGACAGTTGCCAGAGACTTTGACTACCTGATTAATCAGCTTCACGTGCCAATTGAGTACAGTTTTGTAAAGAAGTCGTACATACTTACGGGGGTATTACCCTCGTTATTGACGCCACCCGGACTACCCTTGCTTGGGGACAAATAACTTCATGCTTATGTCCAGTGCTGTGGCACTATGGGTAATTGCACCAACGCTGATGAAGTCAACGCCGGTTTCCGCATAGCTGCGAATGTTCTCAAAGTTTATCCCGCCTGACGCCTCAGTCTCAAGACGACGATCAACGAGGCGCACACCTTCGGCAACTAGTGCCGGCGTGAAATTGTCAAACATTACTCGATGCACACCTTTACACTGAAGGATTTCGTGCACATCATCAATTGAGCGAGCTTCAACTTCAACCTTGATGTTTGGTCTATCTCGCAAGTCTGGAACGATTCGTTCAACGGCTTCGCGAATTCCACCGCATGCAGTGATATGGTTGTCTTTAATCATCACCATATCATACAGACCCATGCGATGATTATGCGCTCCTCCAACCGTGGTGGCATATTTATCGAGAAGTCGCCAACCAGGGATTGTCTTTCGTGTATCGAGTATCCGAGCAGATGTACCAGCGATTTCGTTTACATACTCATGCGTCTTTGTAGCTACACCGCTCATACGCTGGATGAAATTTAGGGCCGTACGTTCGCCTGCAAGAAGTGCATGAGCTGGACCTTCTACGGTGGCGATAATTGTACCACTCCTTAGGTGAGCCCCTTCTTCAACCTTTAGTTCAAGATTTACATCGTCGGAAAAAGAACGAAAGACGATAGCGAGAATAGGCAGACCACATATCACACCATCCTGCTTAATCAAGAACCTAGCAGCAGCTGTGCCTTCACGAGGAATACTGAGATCACTCGTAATATCCCCTGTTCCCAGATCCTCATGGATCGCAAACTGAATCAGGCGTATGATGGAGGAGTCGATTGGAAGCATGGAAGGCAAATTACGACACGAGCAAACTAGTAAACTCAAACTTCTGGCCATCAAATAGCCCCTTATCACTCATCTTTAGCTGCGGTATTACGAGAAGGGCCATAAAAGACAGTGTCATAAACGGTGCGCGTAGGTTAGAACCCAATGCCTTTGCCCTTGCATCTATTGCTGCATAGGCCTTTGCCACCTCGTACCCGTCGGCCGTGCTCATGAGTCCACCTACAGGCAGCGCCAGCACGTCTGTAGTTCCACCTGCGGTTACACACACTCCACCGTGAAGCGCTACTATCGAATTAACAGCCGTTACGATGTCCTCGTCCGTGCAACCAACGGCCACGATGTTGTGCGAGTCATGGGCTACGCTGCTGGCAATTGCACCAGATGTGAGACCTATATTCTTGATATAGCCAATGGCAGGGGGCGCCTGCGAATAACGGTTTATCACAACAATCTTGAGGACATCATCGGTAGGAACAACATGGTGTTCTTCTGTAGTAATGAGCTGACCATCATGTGCTACGATCACTCTAACCATTTGGCTGTCCTGATCAGTTACGATCTGACGAACATCTATAGGTTGACAGGTGAAGTTGTTGATGATTCTTTCTTCAACATGGGCAATGTGAGAAACGCCGCTATCCGCCACTTTGATTCCTTTGACCCATGTTTGCCGCACATTGAAGCTCGTGAGATCGTCCACAACAATTACATCTGCTGGGCAGGCCACACGAAGAAGTCCTACAGGTAGACCATAATGTTCTACTGGATGAACACAGGCAGCTCGGAGTACATTCATCACATCGTAACCCAATGCTACCGCACGCCTGACCAGCAGATTGATGTGTCCTTGCACCAACGAGTCGGGATGCATATCGTCGGTACACAACATCAGCACATCAGGATGCGAAGCAAACAGTGAATGCAACGCATCGAAGTTGCGTGCGGCAGAGCCCTCACGGATGAGAATCTTCATGCCTGCATCAATCTTATCGCGCGCCTCGTCCAGAGTAAAACACTCATGGTCCGTACTAATCCCATGGGAGGCATAATTGGTGGCCTGCTCACCGCGTAGGCCGGGGGCATGGCCGTCGATAACTCGACCACATTCTTTAGCTATGGCAAGTTTCTCGAGAATAATTGGATCGTCAAACAATACACCAGGCCAATTCATCATCTCACTGAGATACCGTACTCGCTCATCGGCAAAAAGTGCGCGGATATCATCTGCTGTTATGGTTGCACCTGCTGTTTCAAACGAGGTAGCTGGAACACAGGATGGGGCTCCAAATGCATACGTAAACGGAACACGGGCCCCATTTTCAATCATGTACCGTACGCCCTCTAGGCCAAGAACATTTCCTATCTCGTGCGGGTCGCTAACCGTTGCAACCGTGCCGTGCACTACTGCCAAGCGCGCAAACTCGCTTGGTATGAGCATTGATGACTCCACGTGAACGTGTGCATCAATAAATCCGGGCATGATAAACTGGTCGGTCCGTGCCGTTTCATCATGCCGTATGGACACAATAACGCCATCTTCAAATTCAACAACACCAGGGAATGTTATACGCTGGTGTAGATCAACAACTATGCCTTCGAGTTTCTCCACTTCTACTTCCTAGGCAGAGCAAGTGCCGTAAAGAGGCTGGCTACTTCAGACATGCGAGACGCATCGTTGAGGGCAAAAAAGATGAAATATTCGCGCTCGCCCATATTGATATATGTCTGCATCGTTCCTTGGCTTTTATGTTCTGCAATCAGCCAATTGGCAGGGATTCGATAGTCGAGCTTATTGTTAAATCCAAACTTTTGCATTCTGTTAAACGAAAAAATTGGCGCACTGACGTTCACGCGTGTAACGGGATACCCTTTTTGCTCAACAAACGGCTTGGTAGAATCCAGTCTGCCGCCAGCCATACCTAATACAATCGGTTTGCGAATTCCCTCTGGCAGATCACGCACAGTCTCAAGCGCGATAATACCTGCAGCTTTATGATGACCATGAGTATCGTCGGTAGGGAGCATCGTAAAGATGTAGTCGTAACCACCATTGCGCAGTATCTCCGCAAGACGCTTCTTAACCCATGGCACATCCCAGACGAGTCTCAACACTGTATCAGCATCTAGCGTGTAATGTGTATCCATCTGGTCAAAAAAGAAGAAGTTCTTTATACCAACCCACCGTCCGCCAGCCATAAGCTCTTTCTTCCGTATCGCCGGCAATTCACGTCTACCAACCTCTTCATTCGTTAGCTCCATGCCGTATATCTCATTAGCAAACGTAGAATATTTATACCCTGCCTCTCCATTGGTTACAACAGCTAGGTCAGCAGCACCACCAAGTTCATGCGTGATTTTGTATACCGCCGAAGCACAACCCGATTCATCGTCAGGATGGGCAGTTACTATAAGCACGCGTTGGGCAGACGCACCCGTTGCAACAATTACGAGGACGAGGAGGAGGACGAGGAGGAATCGAAAGGCCATGTGTGTTGTCTTCTAGCTAAGATGAGATAAACTACCACACCAATAACCGGTGCAGCCAGACCAAGTTGTTGTTGAAGGGGCTTGGCACTCGAAAAAATCCAGATCCATCCTACAATCGTCAACAAAACAGGTAGTGGGTAAAGCCACATCCGCCAAGGCATTGCACCAGAACCTTGACGCTTACGCAGGATTATCAGTCCCACGGCCTGCGCCACGAACTGTGTAAACACGCGCATTGTAATGATGGCCTTAATTGCATCTCCCAATTCCAACGTCATCGTAAATACGATGGCCAACGCGCCAAGTGCCAAAAGTGCAATATGTGGGAAGTGTTTGGTAGGATGTTCCCGTGCAAAAACGCGAAAGAACAATCCGTCCTTTGCTGCAGCATAGGGTATACGTGTGTAGCCGAGCAAGACGCTAAAGAGAGATGCAACAGCTACAATTAGGACAAGCCCCGTAACTACTTGGGCTGCAACCGGACCTTGAACAACGTTGATCAAGGTGCTTACAACAAAGGGTGACGCTGCCACGTCGGCAATTGGCAAGACCGAATAGATGGCAGTTTGCATTGCTAGATATAACAGTCCGATTCCAAAAATGGACACGAACATGCTTCGCGGTATTACGCGCTCGGGATTCTGAACTTCCGCTCCCAGGTGGCACACGTTGTAATAGCCGAGGTATGAGTATATCGTTGGAATGGTAGCAATTCCAAGTGCTGCCCATACTGCGTCGTTGCCTATTGCACCGAGCAGATGTTGGCCACTTACTATCTGTGATATGTGGCCATAGAATATTCCGGTACCGATGATCCACAAGAGCGTAGCAACAACACATGTCCACAATACAACAGAGATTTTTCCTACGTCTCCGATTCTTCGATAGAGAAGCGCTACCAAGATGAGTATCAGAGCAACTCCAACCAGCTTGCTCAGCAATGGGTTAAGCGGTCCAGAAATAAATCCCAGATACTTCGCAAATCCGAGAGCGCCCGACGTAACAACAAGCGGCGCTTGAAACGAGGTTTGCCATACAAAAAGAAAGGCCATGAGTCTACCCCACGTATCACGGCCATATGTTTCGCGTAGGAAGGCATAGGAGCCCCCAGCTTCGGGCATCTTGGCTCCGAGCTCACTCCATACCGACGCGTCAACAAGCGCAAGGGACATCCCAACTACCCACGCCAGAAGAGCCATAGGTGCAGAGCCCATTGTAGCGGCAACGAGGGCAGTTGTTACAAAGGGGCCAATACCTACCATGTCAATCATGTTGATTGCCGTGGCCTGGAGGAAAGACAGCTCTCTTCGTAGCATACTGTTTACTTCTTGGCTACGTCTGCAGACCACAATAGCTTATCACGCAGCAGATCGTAATACGTGCTATCTGCCCTTTTTACGAGCTTCACAAGATGATCACTTTTTCGGATGATAACAGACTCGCCCATACGAGCTGTGCCCAGAATCTGTCCGTCGGCAACAACATGTGCAACGGCCTGGTTCCCGAGTAGCTCGCAACGAATTTCATTGCCATCATTTACGATGAGGGGGCGGAGCGTTAACATGTGTGGTGCTATCGGAGTAATACAGAATACGCTTGCAGACGGTGCAATGATTGGGCCACCTGCTGCAAGAGAATACGCAGTAGAACCCGTTGGCGTTGAGATGATTACACCATCGGCCCTATAGTCTGCAACATGGTGTTCATTCACAAACGCTCGCACAGCTATCATCTTTGCTTCGGCAGAACGTTCAATTAAGATTTCGTTGAGGGCATGAGATATAACGCCATTGAACTCCACCATCAATGTGGTACGATCAACGATTCTGTAGTTGCCCTTGATAACATCCATTATCGCTTCGTCTAGCTCGGCTACAGGGAATTCAGCGAGAAAACCAAGTTTCCCAACATTCACACCCATAATAGGAATGTCAGTCCCCATCAAGAGCCGCGCGGCTGCCAGAAGCGTGCCGTCGCCTCCAAACGTCATCACCATGTCTACGAGCTTCTCGAATTGAGCGGCTGGACGTTTAGAACATTTCGATACAAGTTCTGTTTCGAGAACATCAGAAAGCATGTCATCGATAACAACGTCTATCCCTTCCTCAAGCAGACGTGTAATTGCATGTCTTGCCCAAAAGATCGCCGCAGGGCGTGCCGTATAGGCAATAATGGCAATCCGTTGCATCAGGCAAGTTCACCATTTGATGCAGGTGCATTTGGATTGCCGTATTCATCCACAAAGTTGAGTTTTAACGAGGCTAATGTTTGTTCCAGAAATCTTGACTCTTCGTCAGACAGATTTCCCTTCGTTTTTGTCTGCAGGATATCTAGCACGTCGATCACATACCGAGCGTGCTCCATGCTCTTTGTGATCTCATTTGTTGCTGGGTTAAGCATCTTGCCAAGCGCTACCATGCCTTCGATCTGATGAACTTGGATGAGGGTAAGAAATGTTGGTTTCATACGAGGAGTGAGGCTAGTTCTGTGAGATATGCAGGTACGGGCTTTTTATCGGCCCATGTTTGTTCGAGTGGGAAACACGTGATGTTACCAGACATTTCGCCGATCATAACGTCAGTTTTACCTTCGAGGAGAGCATCTACGGCAGCCGCTCCAAGTCTGGATGCCAACACTCTATCCCGAACCGTTGGTGAGCCCCCTCGCTGGATATGCCCCAGGATAGAAATCTTGGAGGGTATTCCATACTGACTTTCCAGCATTTTGCTAATTCCCATGGCTCCTCCCAGCTCATCACCTTCTCCAACGATTACCACCGTACGTTTATCAATGCCTTGGGCCAAAATCCGTTGGTATAGCTCATCTATATCAGTGATTGTCTCGGGCACGGCCACATATTCGGCGCCGGTGGCTATCCCTACGTCCATTGCGATGAACCCAGCGTGACGCCCCATCACTTCAATAAAAAACAAGCGTCCGTGGGAATCTGCCGTGTCTCGAATCTTGTCGATTGCCTGACATGCCGTATTGATAGCCGTATCATACCCAATGGTATAATCGGTTCCAGACAGATCGTTGTCTATGGTACCCGGCGTACCTACGATAGGTATGCCATGTTCGAGCCATAAATAGTGAGCCCCATGAAACGTTCCGTCTCCCCCGCAAGCCACAACGCCATCAATTTCATGCTTGCGAAGATGTTCAGCCGCTTTTGCCCTTCCTTCCTTTTCCTCAAACTCCGGGCATCGGGAGGTTTTGAGTACAGTTCCGCCACGATCGATAACGTTGGCAGTGCGGATCCTGTCTAACACCGCAAAGTGACCCAGTATCATCCCAGAGTAGCCCCCTATGATGCCTATCACCTCAAGTCCGCGTTTCTCACCCGTGCGCTCAACGGCACGTATATGGGCGTTCATGCCTGGGGCATCACCCCCGCTTGTAAATACTGCAATGCGTTTCATGTGGTGCGAAGATACGGGGTAACGTGGGCTCATGAACCATGCCTCTATATTACCGAAAGGTAACGGAGATGTTACGTAATCGTCTTTTAATTTTGAACGATTAATACTACGGCAATGATTTCTTAACATTCGTCGGAACTCGACTTTGAAAAATTCGCTCCTCCGCTTTCTTTTGTCATTCCTTTTGTTGTTTGCAATTGCAACTACTGATGCCTTGGCTCAGGCTTCTACACAGTCCCATGGCAGTTTCGATTTTAATACCGATGGGGTGGTCTTTCAGTCGGCAGACTCGGCCACGCGTGTAGTGATGCGCTTTCGTATGCAGAACTGGGCCATCTATACCACAAAGACAATGAACGAAGAGGATGATCTCGATCTTTCGGCTGGCTCTACGGAGTTTGCCGTGCGCAGGCTTCGCCTTCGCTTTGGGGGCTCACTTGTAGACCCGCGACTGAGCTTCAACCTCCAGCTATCCTTCTCACGCTCGGATATGGATTGGGCTGATACGCAGTTCCCGAACATCATTCGCGACGCTATGATTTTCTGGAATTTCAACAAAGATCTTCAGGTAGGCTTCGGTCAAACGAAACTCCCAGGTAATCGCCAGCGCGTGATTTCCTCTGCCGACCTCGAGATAGCCGATCGTTCTATTGTGAACGGGGCGTTCAATCTCGACCGCGATTTCGGTTTCCAAGCATTCTGGCGCCCAGTAACAGGCGATCAGATCGTGAACCTCCGCGCCGCAGTCTCCAGCGGCGATGGCCGCAACCAACCCGCCATCATTGGTGGCGGTTTAGCATATACAGCCCGTGTAGAATACCTTCCTTTCGGTGCTTTCACTAATGGTGGCGACTACTTTGAAGGCGATATTGTCCGCGAACAGTCTCCCAAACTCAGCATCGGTCTCTCTGCCCAACACAACGAAAATCAAACCAAAACACGCGGCACGCTCGGCAAAGCCCTTTACCAGCAACGCACTGCCAATGTGATCTACGGAGACGTGCTGTTTAAGTATAGCGGCCTTGCACTCTACGGCGAGTATGCCCAACGCACGTCGGGTAACCCAATAACCTATAAAGACACAACAAAGAAGGACTACGCGGCTATCTTCGTTGGCTCCGGCTACATGATGCAAGCATCGTACATCTTCCCGTCCATGTGGAGCATTGCTACTCGCTACGCCGTGGTCCAAGCCGGAGATCAGCTCAAGGGGCTCGCCGAATACCAACAGCAGGTAAACATCGGTGCCAACGTTGGCTACTATATCAACAAGCATCGCATCAAGACGAACCTTGAATTCGGCACAAACCGTACAACACTTTACAACAGCAATAACGCCGTCCAGGTCAATTATTACACTCGCCTCAATGTGGAATTGGGCATCTAGACTCCTATTACCAACGCGTAACACGCTGGCCGGCATCGCCCTGTCTATGCGTGTGTCGAGTAAATTGCAATACGTTCTGTTCACCCTTATACATATCGAATACCATGAAGTACTTCCGTCAAACGGCGCCTTACGTTGCCTCCTTTCTCTTCCTAAGCTTGATTGCTTTGGCCATGCCAAAAGAGCGATTGACCATTAAGGGTTCTGATACGATGGTTATCCTTGTCCAACGATGGACTGAAGTATATCCAGACAAAACAAATGTGGAGTTTCAGGTAACTGGTGGTGGTTCAGGAACTGGGATTGCAGCGCTGATTAATGGCACAACAAATATCTGCTCGTCTTCGCGTCCGATCAAAAAAGACGAAGTAGCACAACTAGAAAAAAAATACGGGTACAAAGGCCTAGAAATCCGTGTAGCGATGGACGGACTTGCGATCTACGTCCACAACAGCAACAAGGTTAAGACTCTTACCATGGCACAGATCAAAGACATCTTTACCGGCAAGGTTACGAACTGGAAAGTTGTTGGCGGAGCTGATAAGCCAATTCTACTGTATTCCCGCGAGAATAATTCTGGCACATACGAGTTCTTTAAGGAACACGTTCTGAATAAGCAAGATTTTGCATCCACCGCTCAGCATATGGCGGGAACTGCTGCGCTGATAAATGCAGTTTCGAAAGATCCTAATTCTATCGGTTTTGGAGGCGCTGCCTATGCCAGGAACGTAAAGGAAATTGCCGTAGCATCAGAAGCTGGGAAAAAAGGCGTAGAGCCTAGTACTGCAGCCATCCACTCTGGTGAATACCCTATCTCTCGCTTCCTCTATTTCTATCTACGTGAGAAGCCATCTGGCAACGCAAAGAAGTTCATCGACTGGGTTATTTCTTCTGCCGGCCAAAAGGTTGTAACGGAAGTTGGATACTATCCACTCAAGAGGAAGTAAATTGCGATTCACGTGTTGGGACGTATGTGAGCAATCCGTTTAGGAAAAAGAAACAACATTGGGGTGAATGGATCGCTGAGTGGTCCATTCGCCTCGTTGCATCTGCCTCCATTCTTGTGATCTTCCTGATCTTCGTCTTTGTGTTTCGCGAGGCCGCGACTCTTTTTACGAGTAAGGCCATCCCAACTACAACGTCGGGCTCTTCTTCGTCCCAAAATTCCGAGATGGTCCCTGAGACGTATGGAAGTGACGTAGAAGACCCAACGGCACCGCCTGCTGAGTCGGGCGAAGAAGGAGCACCTGGTCAGTTCATCTACGCTTCAAAAAATCCCCACTATCCCGAAATCTACAATCCAGATACGGGGCTCCTCCCGGCGGATATCGACCGTATCTCTACAAACTCGTCTGACGAAGCTCAACCTGAGCAACGTCCGCTGGCCAACAACCTTCTAAGCGATACATGGCAGCCCGTTGGCGAGGTCCCAAAATTTGGCATCCTACCCTTACTAATTGGCACTGCCAAAACAACAATCATCGCCATTCTTATTGGCGCCCCTTTAGGAATACTCGCAGCCCTCTATGTTGCCTTCTTTGCAAAACGTTGGGTTCGTGAGATAGTAAAGCCAGGAATCGAATTATTGGCTGGCTTCCCTTCGGTTGTTATCGGTTTTTTCTGCCTAGTAACTCTTGCATCTTTCGTGCAGGACATAACGGGCATGCCGTACCGACTCAACGCAATCGTTGGTGGAATTGGGCTTTCGCTGGCGGTAATTCCTATTGTGTTCTCGATTGCAGAAGATGCATTGAGTGCGGTACCCCGGACGCTACACGAAGCGTCGCTTGCACTTGGATCAACGGAATGGCAAACGGCATACAGGGTGATGTTGCCAGCCGCTGCACCAGGGGTGTTTGCTGCCGTTTTGTTAGGCGTTGGCCGTGCATTTGGTGAGACGATGATTGCCATCATGGCAACGGGCAATGCACCACTAAACTCATGGTCTCCCTTTGAGCCAGCACGGACCGTTGCCGCTACCATCGGCAGTGAGATGGGCGAGGTAGTATGGGGCTCTGAGCACTACGGAGTACTGTTTTTTCTTGGTGTACTGCTCTTCGTGTTTTCCTTCGGTCTGAATGCCATAACAGAACTTTACGTGAAGAAACGTTTCATCAAACGATTCCAGGGGCAATAGTGTGATGAACTCTATCGCCAACACTATTCCTCTTCCAAAGCGCCTACTAGGTTTCTTTGCTGTATTGCTTGCGGCAACGGCTGCGTTTGCCGTTGTTGGCGTAATTCTTGGAATGGTAGGAACGTTTTTAATGAACGGTGGAACTGGAGTTACATGGACGTTCCTCTCGGAATTTCCTCGCAACAACAACACCGAAGGTGGCATTTGGCCAGCATTGGCCGGCACCACCTTCCTCGTGTTACTCATGACAATACTAGGCGTTCCGATTGGCACTGCAACAGCTATTTACCTCACGGAGTTTGCCCGTCAAGATTCATGGTTTGCCCGCAGTGTTCGTTTTGCTGTGAACACGCTGGCCGGGGTGCCTTCTATCGTGTTTGGATTGTTTGGCGTTGGCTTCTTTATCCAATTCATGGGTACTGGCATTGATGGTTTCTTGGGGACGTCATCATTTGGCGATGGGTCTCTTCTCTGGTCTTCCGCAACACTTGCCGTGCTCACACTTCCGGTTGTTATCGTCTCTGTTGAGGAGTCTCTCAAAGCCGTTCCGCGTGATCTCCGAGAGGCCTCACTTGCGCTTGGTGCTACGCGCCTGCAGACAATTGTAAAAGTGGTGTTGCCAAATTCCGTCACTGGCATTTTAACAGGTTCGATTCTAGCTGTGGGGCGTGGGGCTGGAGAAGTAGCTGCAATCCTCTTTGTGGGTGTTACGTATTCTTCCTCGTCGATTCCCTCGGCCGTAACAGAAAAGTTTATGCACCTTGGCTATCACCTCTTTGTTTTGAGCACCCAATCGCCTGATGTTGACAAGACACTTCCTTTGCAGTTTGCAACCACACTCGTATTACTCGGCTTAACATTTCTTTTGAACCTCACGGCAATCCTCATTCGTTCGCGACTTCGCAAGCGCTGAGAAGCCCCCTTTAAAAATGGCTAAGGAAACCTCCCCCACAAAGATCGAAGCGCACGGGTTCAACTTCCATTATGGAACAAAACAGGCGCTTTTTGATATCACGCTCAGCATTCCTGATAGGAAGGTAACGGCATTTATTGGACCTTCTGGTTGTGGCAAGTCTACATTCTTGCGGTCCATCAACCGCATGAACGATCTTATCGATGGTACCCGGGTAGATGGACACATGACGGTGGATGGAACGGATGTATATGACAAAGAAGTAGACGTTGTAACGCTCAGGCGTCGCATAGGAATGGTTTTCCAAAAGTCTATACCGTTCCCGAAGTCGATCTATGAGAACATCACCTATGGTCTTACCCTAAATGAACGTGTATCGAAGGCCGAGCTTGATGTAGTTGTTGAGAAGAGTCTTCGTAAATCTGCCCTCTGGGAAGAAGTCAAGGACCGCCTACACAATTCCGCTCTCAGCTTGTCTGGAGGCCAACAGCAGCGTCTCTGCATTGCTAGAGCCGTTGCCATCAATCCAGAGATTCTGCTGATGGATGAGCCGTGTTCAGCGCTCGATCCCATATCAACGGGAAAGGTGGAAGAACTCATTGCCGAACTTAAAGACTCGTACACAATTGTCCTTGTGACGCACAACATGCAACAGGCCGGACGCGTCTCCGACCTTACGGGCTTCTTTCTAATGGGCTCGCTCATCGAGTTTGATCGCACACGAACGATCTTTACAAGCCCGTCCAAGAAAGAAACTGAAGATTACATCACCGGCCGATTTGGATAACACCATGAACCGCACATTTGAAGAAGATCTCGATAAGCTCCGCACACGTCTGATTAGGATGGGCTCCCTTGTTGAAGAACAAGTGGAGTTTGCACTACGGGCGCTACGTGAAGGAAATCTTGAACTTGCTAAGATTGTTATTGACCGCGACGATAAGGTTGATAAACTAGACCTGAAGATCGACAAGCAGGTTCAACGCATCTTTGCCCTCAATCAACCAGTAGCTACAGACCTTCGTTTACTTCTCGCAGCGTTGAAGATTAACAACGAACTAGAACGTATTGGAGATATGGCTACCAATCTTGCGTCGATCGCTCTCATTTCTCCAAGTGCCGTGCAGCTTGCAAATCAGATAGACCTTCACCGCCTCGCAGGTGCGGCATTTACGATGCTAAAGTCAAGCTTGGACGCCTTTATCAATAACGACCCAGAACTTGCCGCACATATCTTGCCTTCGGACTCAAATGTAGACCAACTTTATGACAGACTCCGGTCTGACCTTGTAGAGATCATGAAAGCCGACTCCCTTCTTGTAGCAGACGGATCTTTGCTCCTTGTTGGGCTTTACACCCTAGAGCGTATGGCAGATCACGCAACCAATATCGCAGAGAACGTAATCTTCCTCACCGAATCAAAGCTTGTAAGGCATCGCTCAGTAAACGAAGGTAAGTAGTAACTTTGCAGGATGAATACTCGTGGTATCATCCTCGCCGGTGGCAGTGGCACTAGGCTCTATCCACTTACAGCTGCTTTTTCTAAGCAACTTCAGCCGGTGTATGACAAACCAATGATCTTCTACCCGCTCTCTACGCTGATGATGGCGGGAATGAGCGAAGTATTGATCATCTCAACCCCGGCAGAAACTCCCACATTCCAACGCCTCCTTGGTGATGGCTCCAGATACGGAATCTCCCTCTCGTATGCAGTGCAAGACAAACCTCGCGGAATTGCTGATGCGTTCCGTGTTGGAAAGGATTTTGTTCAAGGGGCTCCTGTCTGCCTGATCTTGGGCGATAATATTTTTTATGGCAAACTCGACTTTTTGCGCAATGCTATCCTCGAGAACAAAGGCGCTACGATCTTCGGCTATCGCGTTTCGGATCCAGAACGTTATGGCGTTGTAGAGATCGGCTCAGAAGGCCAGATACTTTCTATCGAAGAAAAACCAAAGGAGCCCCGTTCAGATCTTGCCATCCCCGGACTCTACGTATACGACGGTAGCGTAACGGATATCGCCACATCACTAACACCGGGCTCTCGCGGAGAACTAGAGATAACAGACGTTCATCGGATCTATCACGAGCAGAGCCGCCTGAGTGTTCAGCAGCTAGGGCGTGGCATTGCATGGCTCGATACAGGAACGCCAGAAAGTCTACTCGACGCTAGTACGTTCATTCATGCAATTGAAAAACGCCAAGGATTAAAGATCGGCTGCTTGGAAGAAGTTGCCCTCAATCAGGGTTTCCTTTCTGCCGACCAATACCGAGCTAGCATAGACCAACTACCACAATCGAACTACAAGCAGTACTGCGAGATGATCCTCGCCACACTATGACAAAATATCGACAGAGCCGCACGTTTGTCGATGTCCTTCAGTCGAGCTTCAATGAGTTCTTTCAGCGCTCTACCTCTACTGGCGTAACTATCCTCGTGTTTGCGGCAATTGCTCTGTTGTGGACAAATTCGCCGTTTCATTCTCTCTATGAAGCACTACTCCATCAGCCAGTTGAGATCGTAGTAGCTCAGCTTCGTCTAAACTTCACACTCGAACATTTTGTGAACGACGGGTTGATGGTGTTGTTCTTTCTTGTTGTTGGTCTCGAAATCAAACGCGAAATGTTGGTGGGAGAACTTTCTTCACGTCAAAAAGCTCTGCTTCCAATGATTGCGGCCGCTATGGGCATGGTAGCTCCAGCTGCGGTCTATTTGCTGTTCAACAGTGGCACCGATGCCGCTCGTGGTTGGGGCGTGCCTGTTGCAACAGACATTGCATATGCACTTGGAATTCTTGCCCTACTTGGCAACAGAGTTCCTCTTGGTCTCAAAGTTTTTCTCGCTGCACTTGCAATCGTTGATGACCTTCTGGCAGTGCTCGTGATTGCCTTGTTTTATTCTGGTGGACTCAACGTACAGATGTTGTTGTTTGCTGGAATCATCACTGGAGTTCTCATTCTTGGTAATCGGTTGCGGATTGGTTCTGTTTGGTTCTACGGCATCTTGGGTGTTGCACTTTGGGTAACCGTGTTGTTTAGCGGAATTCACGCAACCATCGCTGGTGTTGTACTTGCTATGTGTATCCCAGCCGATTCACGGATTGATCGGATCTCGTTCTTCACGAAGTCTCGCGATCTATTAGGCAAGATTTCTAAACGAGCAATTTCGGATGAGGAGGAAGGGGCTCAGCTCGACGCAATCCATTGGCTCGAAAAAATGTGTGAGTATGTACAATCACCGCTGCATAGAATAGAAAGTGGACTTGGCAAGACGGTCTCTTTCGGCATCATGCCGCTCTTTGCTCTAGTTAATGCTGGTGTGGTGATTGACCCAGCGTTAATCTCTTCTCTGGCAAGCCCCGTATCACTTGGCATTATTTTGGGACTCTTCATCGGCAAACAGCTTGGAATTACGGCCGCCGTGTGGGCAACCGTCAAGTTAGGTATCACGCGTTTGCCAAACGGCGTGAGCATGGTTCAGATGTACGGTGTTTCGCTTCTATGTGGCATCGGATTTACGATGGCGTTGTTTGTTGCACATCTTGCCTTTATTGACCCTCGTCATCTTGATATCGCAAAGCTGAGCATTATCGTAGGATCCATCATTAGTGCCGTTGTTGGCTCTCTAGTACTTCGTTCAACACTAGCTCGCGAGCAGCGCACATAATAACCTAGCTACAAGAAGTAACGGTTCAACTATTAAGAATCGTGAAGGTTCTTCTCGCCGTCTCTTCGTGAGCTTATTCACCACGAGCTCATACGATGCATCAATTTATGCACGGATAATCTTATCAGGAACAGTGCCATCACTTACGATAGTTGTACAGTGTTTTGGGTGAGATACGGTTATTCTGGGCCCGAACACCATCTAGCGGTATGAAGGCAAATATTTTGCCCACCACCTCTATCGTAAGCACCTCCATTGTAAACGACGTGTCCTCGTGCTCGGAGATCATCTGCATACATCATATCGTAATGCGGTATTCCTCAACCGGCTCCCCACCAATGAGGTGTTCCTGAATGATTCGTTCAAGTACTTTGGGTGTGCATGAATGATACCAGACATTTTCTGGATGGACAACGGCAATGGGGCCCATTGTGCAAATTCTGAGACAGTTGGCTTTTGTCCTGAAGACTTTTCCAGGAACATCGAGTTCTAATTCCTTGAGTCTACTCTTAAGATAGTCCCACGCTTCGATGCCCTTTTCTTCACTGCAACATTTGGGCTTCGTCTGGTCTGCGCAGAGAAATATGTGCCTTGAGTGAGTAGTAATACCAAGATTCTCAGACTTCTCAGTCAACTTTTCGAGTGGTTTCATTATTTCTTCTTCGGCTTCGTAGCACTTGGCTGTGAGGCAACAACAAGTCCGGCAGCATATGATTCAAGCGCTGGACGGAGTTCGGTAAAGAGATCGCGATGGCATAATGCCAGGGTAAGGCAGACACCCTTGGCGCCCGAATAGACATATCCAAAATAACGGATAGGTGCTTGTGGCGTAACCATGTCTATGGTAACCTCTTCCATATTTATACCATTTACGGTTACTGTCCTGCGGTCAACAAGTTTCGTTTCGGGGGCATCGGCCTTCATTCCCTCAACAAAGTTTGTAATGAACTCATCAATAGGTACAAACTCACGAAACGAGAGTGCCATTCCACGAGCATTCCCATCTACGTGTTCGAATTGTTTATCGATAGCTTCATTCGAATTTGAGTCTAATGATACCTGCCACGTTGCAAGATCCACGAAAAGAGTGGCGTTCTTGAGTGGATATTGTGTGGTTGCTTGTTTCGATTTGGTTACGATCTCTGTTTTGTCGGCGGTTGCAATTACAGTAGGTGTAGTCAACCGCGCTTCAACAAGTGTAACCGAAAGAAGCGTAAGTACGAATACCAAAAAAAATTTCATAGGTATATCAAGATGTCAGACGTGAACGAAAGAGACGGCGAATTGATAGCGTTGAATGAACCAGCGATAGCAAGGCACACACACCGAGTACAAAAATATCTCCCGGACGCTCAACATTCGCACCCGAGAGCAAAAGGAATAAACGAGGAACTGCCGAGGCCGTAAAAACCATGGCTACCAGACCCACGGCAAGACCAGCCCCTTCTAGTGCAACAGAGCTGTTTGAACGGGCTTTGAGACCCACTGCCGCAAGGGTGAAACCAACAATAAGAGGAACAAACGAAAGTGGCGCTCGCGTGAGGGCAAAACCTCCGGCACCAGCAAGTATTTGCAGCAATCCAATCATGAGCGTACTCATGCGCGAACCACATCTCCTTGTTTCGCAAAATGGACAGCGTGCTTTTCTGCTGCATCTGCAATTCCAAGGTTGATCTCATTCTTGAAGCTAGGTTCATCGGTCATCGTGTGAGCATCGGTAAACACTGCTACGGTGATCACAAAACCGAGCGACGAAATCTCTGTCATGGCAATATTGATCCTGTCTAGACTCTTCACCGTAAGTGGATGTGCGAGAATTACATTCCGTATGGCGTCTTGAAATGCAATCACGTCATGAACTGACGTGCCATGATCAAGTACAATGGATGTGCGGTATCGCCTATATGATCGTAATCCAAGATTGTCTACCGTCATATCTGCAAGCCTGCCATTAGGCAGCGTTACTACACTATCGGCAAACGTTCGGATGCGTGTGCTGCGGAATCCAATTTCCTGAACAACACCTTCTACATCCTGAAGAACAACCCAGTCTCCCACAACAAATGGCTGATCGGCCAATATCATCACGGAGCCAAAGAGATTCTTTATGGTGTCCTGCGCTGCAAGTGCAAGGGCCACACCACCGATGGAAAGTCCAGTAATGATTGCAGCTACATTTACACCAAGAATGCCGAGAACAACTGTTAGCCCAACAATCATTACAACTACTTTGAGGGCCGAGGCTACAAGGGGCGCCAATGTTTGTGCTACATCGCGGCCGTTAGATCTGTGCCGAAGGAAATGGCCAACAGCGCTATGGCATACGAGGTCAACCACACGATATGCCGCAATCCCAATAAATACCACGGCAAGTGCGTCTATCCACACTTCGATTGTATGTGTTACTGCGGCGGCAAGCCCTATCCATGGCAGTAAGAACCTGACTACTTCACAGACGATGCCAAGAGCTAAACTACGGGAAACTGCACGAACAAGGCCCTTGCCAGATTCAACACCGGCACGTTTCAAACCCCATTGAATCAGTCGCCCAATTGTTTGGCGTACCAACCACACGGCAACTCCACTTCCAGCAACCAGAGCTGCCAGAAATAGCCATTGCCAAGTGTAAAGACCCAGGATCAATTTGCACCCGGCACATTGAGCTTCTTGAACAGCTCTTTAATCTCGATGATCTTCATCTGCCCCTTATCACCTTCTCCATGGATGCGCACAGCTGCAGAATTGTTCTCTATTTCCTTGCTACCAACAACTAACGCAAACGGGATTTTCTTCTGCTCGCTCTCGGCTACCTTACGATTGATTTTTTCATTGCGCACGTCGCAATGAACGCGCATTCCCATGTTCTCAAATTCTGCCGCTAGATCTTGAGCAAACGTATGATGTGCATCTGCAATTGGGAGGATGCTGATTTGCACTGGTGCTAGCCAAAATGGGAAGTTGCCGGCATAGTGCTCGATGAGGATGGAGATAAAACGTTCCATGGAGCCAAAGGGGGCTCTGTGGATGATTACTGGACGGTGTTTGGCGTTGTCTGCTCCGGCGTATTCAAGATCGAAACGTTCTGGCATCACGTAGTCTACCTGTACGGTGCCCAGTTGCCATTTGCGACCAATTGCGTCGCGCACGATGAAGTCGATCTTAGGACCGTAGAATGCCGCTTCTCCCGTGCCGATGAAATATTCCAACTGCATATCATCAGCCACGGCCTTGATCTCGGCTTGTGCACGTTCCCAATGTTCGATGTCTCCGCCATACTTAGCATCGTTATCGTCGCGGAAGGACAAACGTGTACTTACATCCATACCGAAAGTGCTGAACACAAACTGTGTGAGTTCAACAACGCTCTTAATCTCGTCTTTGAGCTGCTCGTGCGTGCAATAGATGTGGGCATCGTCCTGCGTAAATCCGCGCACACGGGAAAGCCCGTTGAGCTCGCCCGACTGTTCGTAACGGTATACCGTGCCGAACTCCGAAATACGAACGGGCAGATCGCGGTATGAACGTGGCTTAGACGAATATATCTGGTGGTGATGAGGACAGTTCATCGGCTTGAGCAAATACTGCTCATCTTCAACAGTTATTGGGTCAAACTGCGAGTCCGAATAATACGGGTAGTGTCCCGAAGTTTTATACAGCTCAAGGTTGCCGATATGGGGCGTAATAACTTCCTGATATCCGCGTTTGACTTGTTCGTCACGCAAGAATGCTTCAAGACGTCGGCGCAATACCGTACCGTTTGGTAGCCAGATTGGTAAGCCCCCTCCAACCATCGGCGTAATCATATAGATCTCGAGCTCTCGCCCAAGTTTGCGATGGTCTCTACGCTCAGCTTCCTCGCGTTGTGTAATGTACTCTTCTAGTTGCTGCTTTTTTGGAAATGCAATGCCGTAGATGCGCGTGAGTTGTTTGCGCTTTTCGTCGCCCCGCCAGTACGCGCCGGCTATCGACATGAGTTTGGGATATTTGATCAGACCTGTAGAAGGAACGTGGGTGCCTCGGCATAGGTCTGTGAATCCACCTTGACGATAGAATGTGATCTCGCTGTGCTTGAGACCTTCTAAAAGCTCAAGCTTATATTCATCGCCCTTTTCTGTGAAGTATGTTACTGCATCTTCCCACGTAATCTCAATGCGCTCAAACGGCACGTCCCGCTTGACGAGTTCCTGCATCTTAGCTTCAATTTTCGGCAGTTCTTCTACGCTAAGTTTTGCGCCGCCGGGCAAATCCACGTCGTAGTAGAATCCAGCTTCGATTGGTGGACCAATTCCGAATTTCACGCCAGGATACAAACTCTCTAGGGCCTCGGCCATAAGGTGTGCCGTAGAGTGCCAGAAGATCTCCTTGCCTTCATCATTATCGAACGTCACAATGCGGATGTTGGCATCCATTTCAATCGGACGTGATAGGTCATACGGCTTCTCGTTTACATAGATGCCTACGGCAACACGCGCCAGGCCATCCGAAATGCTCTTGGCGATATCCATGCCTGTAGCACCCTGGGGGTACTCGCGCACGTCGCCGTTGGGGAGTGTAATGTTAATCATCAACGAAATTACGGAGTTACGGAGTTACGGAGGTCATCCCCGCGCAGGCGGGGATCCATCCATATCCGTCATGGGCTCGCGCCTCCGCGGGAGAGACGTCATTTCGTCATCTCGTCATCTCGTCTCTCCGGATACTGAAGTCTCGAGCCCTCGTAGAGCTCAAACTCGAGTAGTCTACATTCAAGATCTGCGCTCCAGAATGGCATGCGACGTTTTGAGCGCAGCCCAATCTCTTTGGCCAGAGAGAAGTTGCCAGTAAAGGCATAACCAGTATATCCGCGGAAATGTTGTTTATAGAGGTCGCCAATAGACCTATACGTTGCCTTTAGGGCGCGTTCATCGCCTAGGCGTATTCCAAACTCTGGATTGGCGATCACGATTGGCGTGTGTTCAGAATCGGCAGTAACAGCTTCTGATTCGTCGATTTCTGGTGGGCGTACATCCTGAAAGTCGCACGTGTTAAAAGCAATGGCCACACCGGCACGTTTTGCGTTGTCGCGCGCATGAAGGATAACCCGTCCGTCAATATCCGAGCAATGTATGTGGAGCTTGATTGTATTGTCTACGCGCTCAATAGCGTCCCGACGCATCTTCTGCCACAACTGTAGGTCTGCAGGTAACAAATGCATAAATCCAAAACTCTCGCGCATGGATCCAGGCGGGATGTTACGTCCAATAAGTGCTGCCTCTATGCCAAGTGTTCCACTACCACACATGGGATTTACAAAGGGCAATTGTGGCGCCCACTTGGTGGAAAGGACTACAGCAGCAGCTAGTGATTCTCGCATTGGTGCCTTTGCGGGATGAACTCTATAACCTCTGTCGGAAAGGGGCTGCCCTGATGTATCAACGTATACCATGAGTGTTTCGGCATGCCAGTAAAGGAATACTACAGAGCCTTGATTGCCTGGACCACTATCTGGACGGATGCCCTTGGATTCTCTGATACGGTCTACCACAGCATCTTTACAACGCATGTTGGCATACATCACATTATCGATACTCGGCGTATCTACCGAGCTAATCACACTTACAAATCCACGTGCCGGAATCCACTGTTCCCACTCTACGTTATGGACGGCCTCGTACATTTCATCGGAGGTAGTGGCCTGCCAAGATCCTAGACGAAACAACACTCGGTGAGCTGTGCGCAGCCACAGATTTAGCTGCAAACAGTCTTCGATAGTACCTTCAATCTCTACTCCAGCAGGGTGTTCGGCTGTAACTGTATAACCAAGCGCCTCAATTTCTGCACGGAGGATAGGTGGGATGTCTCGTGCACATGTGCAGAGAATGGTAGACGTTGGTGTGTTAGCCATGAAGGTCCCGAATTTTTCCTAGTACAGAAGAAATGAACGGATCTTTAAGGCCCGTATATGCGTCGCGGTCGGCAGAATGGAATTCGGCTATCTGACGTTTCACAGTGTCGTACAGCAAGGCGTCTTGTCTGTTTGCCAACAGGTGATCACGAAAGGCTACATGTCTGGCTATCTCCCTGCAGTCTTGATCAAATATGTGTAGATGAACGAGGGACATCTCCGCATCAGCCGACGGGAATACCACAAATCGTCTGCCAGGAATGCCATACTCACCTCTCCACAAGCCTCCAAGAGTTTCGAGGGTTGGACGAAGTTGCTCTGCTTCATCAAGCGTCGTAACTATTCCGATAAAGTCAAGAATCGGTTTTGCTACTATTCCGGGGATAGCGGTACTCCCTATGTGTAAACATTTCAATGTACCATTGCTGGCGTTCGATAGAAATCGCACCACCGCATCTGCTGCTGGAATCCAGCGTTCATCATGCTCTTGCAACACAACGTGTGTACGTGGCATACCAATGCCATACTCACGTAGGTCATACATAGATGTGATGGTATGCTCTTGGTTCACGTTGAGGAAAAAACGTTGTTGAGCGCTACGTGGAGTGTATCAACATCATCCTTCGAAATGATAAACGGAGGAAGAAATCGAATCACATTGCCAGCCGTAGCGTTTGCGATTATTCCTGCTTCGAGAAGTCGCGCTACGTACGGTGCGGATTCTGTTGAAAGCACAAGAGCTTGCATGCAGCCCCTTCCTCGGACCTTACGAACTACATCTGGACACGTTGTTTGTATGCTGAGCAACTGGTTGCGCAGGTAGCTTCCGATTTCCTGGACGTGTAACATAAGGCCATTCATTACTTCGTCCATAAAGGCACTGCCTGCAACACAGGCTACGGGATTGCCTCCGTACGTTGTGCCATGCATGCCGCGTTCGAACAACGATGCCACTTCATCAGTTGCAAGAATTGCACCAAGCGGAAGTCCGCCGCCAATGGCCTTTGCAATGGTCACAATATCAGGTCTAACGCCATATTTCTCGAACGCAAAGAAGTCTCCGGTTCGCCCCATTCCACATTGCACTTCATCTGCTATGATAAGGAATCCAAATTGCTCTTTGAGTAACCAGAGGGCGCGGACAAATTCTTCGGTAACCTCACATATACCACCTTCGCCTTGTATAAACTCGAGCATCACGGCGCATGTTGTTTCATCTACGCGCGATGTTAGTGCATCAATATCGTTGAATGGCAGAACGATGGTGTTGGGAAGGAAGGGGCCCATGCCTTCTTTGTAGAGGGCCTTGTCCATGATTGATAGGGGGCCATATGTGCGGCCATGAAAGCCACCCGAGAAACCGATGATATCGTACCGAGCACGTGAATGGCCAAAGCGACGTGCAAGCTTCATTGCACCTTCCGTTGCCTCTGCGCCAGAATTGCAAAAGAACACACGAGGATATCCAGTTGCACCAACGAGCTTTTCAGAGAGTTCAACCTGCGGCTCTTGGTAGAAGACATTTGATACGTGCATGTAGCGCCGAACTTGTTGCTCAACCGCTTCAACAATCTTGGGATGCGAGTGGCCTAGAGCATTAACAGCAAAACCACCAAGCATGTCTAAGTATTGTTTTCCATCAACGTCTACAATATGTACACCTTTTGCATGGTCTATTGCAACCGGAATTCTACGATAGGTTTGAAACACAACGGCATGCTCACGTTCGATAAGCATGCCGCTTGCTGTTTGAGTATGTTCGGCGTTCATCTATTTTGTAAGAATCATGATCTCTACACGGCGATTTTGTTGACGTCCTTCTTCGGTTTCATTTGTGGCGATTGGATTGCGCTTGCCGTAGCCCTTAGGTATCAAACGCAACTTGTCTATGTTCCCGCGTTCAATGAGATAAACAACAACAGTATTAGCGCGCTCTTCTGAGAGTACTTGATTGTATTGGTCACTAGCTTTTGCGTCGGTATGACCACCGATTTCAATGGTCATTGATGGCGTATCTATGAGGAGCTGGGCAATACGATTGAGCTCTGGGAACGACTCTGGGCGCAGTGTTGCCTTCTTGTAGTCGAAGAATATATTGTTCAGCGCGGCAACAGTCCCTTCTTCGATCGGAACCAGATACAGATCTCGTTTAATCTCTGTATACTCTTTCAATGTGGAAAGGTCGAGGTTGTCATTAACAGACAAATAGTTTGGTGCTGAAGCCCTGAATCCGAATTTTCCTCCAGCGGGAAGTACGATCTTGTAATTACCACTTGTGGGCGTGGAACGAGCTCGGCCCGCTTCAGTCCCAGACGGAAGCACTTCGTATATAATGTCGCCTTCTACCGGTTCATTGGTTGCCTTATTCAAAACCCTGCCCGTTACCAGAACCACGGGACGTGGTCGGACGTTTTCGGGAAGACGGATTCTTAGAATATCACCAGCTCCTAGCGTATTGGCATATGAAACGTAGTACGCAAAGTCTCCTGCAGCAGGAATCGTATAGTACAAATCCCATCCTGCAGTATTGATCGATGGACCAAGATTTTCAGGGGGCGACCAACTAGTCCACGTAGAGTCCATACGGCGTGTAACGAATACATCAAATGCACCATAGCCCCCTTGCCCATCAGAAGCAAAGTAGAGCGATGAGTTGTCTGATGCAATAAAGGGAGTAGCCTCGTGACCAAGAGAATTCACAGTTTGGCCAAGATTCACTGGTTCTGAGAACGAACTGTCTTCTTTACGAAACGAAACGTAAAGATCCTTGCCACCACGTGAATCTTTGCGTTCCACAGCCAAAATCATCGTTTTGTTATCGTTGGCAAGGGAATATTCTCCAAACCGATTGTCGTTATAGAAATTGTCGATTATCACTGGTTTAGGCACCGCCCAGCCGTCGGCTGTTCTGTGCGAGATAGCAACACTTCTCTGTCGATTGGTAGATGAGCTATATCCATCGCCAACGAGAATTGTATTCCCATCGGGAGTGATTGAACAGAGATAGTTGTTATCGCGATTATTCAGCGGTATGCCAATGTTTTTCGCAAGACTCCACGTTCCATCCTTACCAAATTCACTGAACCAAATATCCTGCCGTCCACCACCAATATTCTCAGGTGAGTGACTCCTGCAGAAGTACAACGTAAGCCCATCTGGCGCGATTACAGGGAGGATGTCGTCGTATTGCCCGTTGACATTTGCACCAAGATTCTGCGGCAAATAGGTAGAGTCAACTGCCTGCGCATTGGTGTTACATACAGCCAGTACGCTGCAGATGATTATCGTTAGTGTACGCTGTTTGCTGTTCAACTTATTTGTCTTTCTTAATCGAGAAGGTGATTTTCTCAAGAGGATTGTCTCCTGCATCACGAGGACTGTTTACAACTGCGTCAGCAACTTCCATTCCACTAAGTACTTCGCCAAAGGCAGTGTATTGGTTATCAAGAAACGATGCATCTGCTACACAGATGAAGAACTGCCCGCTAAAACTGTTCGGATCTGGCGTACGTGCAGCAGATATAACACCACGAGCATGCTTCTTTGTGGAGAATTCTGCAACAACCTTATTCTCATATCCACCAGAGCCCCATGTATTCTTTGGACCAGATTTAGAGTTTGGATCTCCACCCTGAATCATGAAATTCGGAATTACTCGGTGAAAGGCAGAGCCATCATACCAACCTTCGCTTACGCGAGCTTCAAAAAACTCGCAGTGCTTTGGTGCAACTTCTGGCCAAAGTTTGATCACAATCTTGCCAAGCTCCTTGTTTCCTTGCATTACTGTTAGAGTGTACTTCATCGCCTTCGTTTCCTTCTTTTCGTCGGCTTGTGCCGAGGTGATTGGTGTAACAAAAAGGCCCATAACGAGGACCATCAACATAATTCCAGTGAACGTTCGCATGAAAAACTCCAAATTCAGGTGGTTCTATCGCCGTTTAATCGTGTGAATTGTGATCGAATTCCTAGGTATTCCGTCGGTCTCCCCAAGCGGACCGGGCTCAACTTCGGAATTCCCAATCTTGTCAACCACATCCATCCCCTCTATGACGTTCCCAAAAATCGTGTATTGGTATGGAAGACTGGCTGCTTTATCGAGACAAATGAAAAATTGGCTTGTGGCAGAGTTCGATATGGGTTTGCGAGCCATGGCTACGATGCCCTTTCGATACCCATTTTTTGCCGACGGTAGGGAAATGTCAAGTTCTTCCTCAAGGGGCTTACCAGCCGATGTTTTGCCGCCCCTTCCCCACTCTGACCTGGCCTGGGCGTCTCGGGTCCTAGGGTCACCGGCCTGGATTACAAACCTTTTGGACACCCTATGAACGAGGATTCCATCATAATATTTCTGGTCAACCAAGCCAAGGAAATTGGCAACTGTTATGGGGGCATCCTTACCATACAGTTCAATGCTGATCGTACCCTTCGACGTTTTGATCATCACGGTATCGGTTGTGACAACGTGTGATGTTTCTTGGGTTGTAGTGTCGGCCTTCCGCATTGAATCCACCAAGGGCCCCTTCATCTGCTCCAGCACTGGTTGTTCTTTCTGCTCTTGTTGCAAACATCCTGTTAAGAGCAGGGCCGTACCTAGGCACAGTCGGTAGATGATGAAGGCCATCATGCTATGTGTTCGTAGATACTTCAAAAGGAAGGCAATAGACCAATAACCACTCGCCAACGCTGCAACCGTAGCGATGAGAAGTTGCAATCCTCCATCAGTCCAAGAAATGTGTCCTACTTCATGAGCAAATTCAAGAATGCCTGCGGCAAGTACCGCTGGAATCGAAAGTAAGAACGAGAAACGCGCTGCATGCTCACGCGTCATTCCCCTAAACAGCGCTGCCATTATTGTTGAACCGCTCCGCGAACTACCAGGCACCAAGGCCAAACATTGAGCTGCACCAATAACTATTGCATCCTTCGTTGTGAGGTCCGACGTAGTGCGCTTAAAAGATGCACGCTTTTCAGCAAGCCACAACAACAAAGCCACTCCAATAAGGGCAGCGCCAATTAAATGCAGGTCCTTGGTAATGGCTCCCTCGATGATGCTTTTAAAAGCTAGGCCTACGATAACAATCGGCATTGTACCGATAATCACGAACCAACCTAGTCGGGAATCTGCACTTTGTTCGCGTAAGGGGCGCCTTGAGCCCCCAAGGTTCTCTACAAACCAAGACATGACAGAGCGTTTGATATCCGACGCAAAGTAGAGTATCACAGCAGCCAGAGTTCCAATCTGTATCGTGGCCATAAAAGACGTCCACCGCTCTGGATGCATAGGGTCTATCACACCAAGCGCCGAGGCCGCCACCGTAAGGTGGGCCGTGCTCGAAACTGGAATAAACTCTGTAAGTCCTTGGATGAGCCCCAAGATGAAGGCTGTGAAAATTGACATATCCGCAAAACTACGAAGTCAATGGGCTTCAAACCATGAAACTCCTGTTCCCGTCTCTACGAGTATCTGGACGCCATCAAGTGGCAAGGCGAGCTCCATCTCTGTTTTTACCATAGATGCGAGCTGAACTGCTTCATCTGCTGGGGCTTCAAAGAGGAGTTCGTCGTGCACCTGCAGCATCATGAGCGACCGCATTTTTTCGCTTTTCATGCGTGAATGCACTCTGATCATGGCAAGCTTCATCATGTCTGCTGCAGTTCCCTGAATTGGCATGTTGATAGCCGCACGCTCTGCTGCGGAGCGAAGATTGCGGTTGCTGCTTGCGATAGCAGGGAAGTATCTGCGCCTTCCTAGCAACGTGCTGGCATAGCCCCGTTCACGTGTAATGGCCACTGTCTCGTCGATATAGTTCTTGATACCAGAATATTTACTGAAATAGTTGTCGATAATCTGTTGAGCTTCAGTGCGTCCGATACCTAACCCTTGAGCAAGCCCAAATGCCCCCTGACCGTACATGATACCGAAGTTTACGGTTTTGGCAACTCGGCGTTTATCCGGCGATACTGCTGCAATTGGAACATCAAATAAAATCGCAGCCGTGGCCGCGTGGATGTCAGCTCCAGATGAAAACGCCTCGATGAGGTTGGGATCTTTCGAAAATGCAGCCATAATCCGAAGTTCTATCTGCGAATAGTCTGCAGAAACGATAACATAATCCTTCTTTTGAGGCACAAAGGCTTTGCGTATTTGCTGACCAAGCACCGTTCGAATGGGGATGTTCTGGAGATTTGGGTCGGTTGATGAAAGCCGGCCTGTAGCTGCAACCGTTTGATTGAACGTTGTGTGCACCCTTCCTGTGGTAGGGTGTATTAACCGCGGGAGAGACTCCACGTAGGTACTCCTGAGCTTTTCAACTTGACGGTAATCAAGAACCATACGTGCTATGGGATACATTTCTGCTAAGTCTGTGAGAACACTAGAATCTGTGCTGTATCCTGTTTTGGTTTTTTTTGATGCTGGGAGCATCATCTTTTCAAACAAGATCTCGGCAAGTTGTTTGGGTGATGAGATCACAAATTCCTGACCGGCCTCTTTCCATATTTCGCCTTCAAGACGGTGGGCCTCGGCGCGAGTGAACTCCGAGAGTACAGATAGTGCACTGGTGTTAATGCTAACGCCGTTATACTCCATCGTTACCAGCACTGGAACACTCTCGAACTCCACTGTTTGTGCAAAGTGCAGGAGGTTTTCCTTTTGGAGCGCGTCGTGCATCAGATGGGCAAGTTTGAGAGCGAGGTCTGCATCCTCCGCGGCATACTCTGCAACGCGGCCGGCATCTATATCCCGCATCGACTTTTGTTGACCGCGTTTATCACCGATCAACGTTGTAATGGAAATGGGTGCATACTGCATCCACCGTTCCGATAGCGCATCTAGATTATGGTGCTTGTCTGGGTCGAGAACATAACTCGCCAACATCGAATCAAACGCCACTGGAGACACTTCAACATCATATCGCTTGAATATCAGCATGTCGTATTTGAGATTCTGACCACACTTACCAATTGCTTGATTTTCTAGAAGTGGTCTAACCACTTCTAGGACGTCGGCAAGGGGCAGTCCATGCCGCTCCGTATGGTCGGCAAAGAGTGAACCAGTATCGTTAATCGCAGGATCGTCTACGTCTACGTAATACGCAATGCCCTCTTCTGCGCACAAGGCAATTCCTACAATCGAGCAACGCATAGCGTCCAGCCCCGTGGTCTCTAAGTCTACAGATAGCAGCAGAGCCCCCTTCAGCGAATCAATCATGTCTGAGAGTCCACCGGGGGTGTCTACAAGAGTGTATGTGTGGGGAACATCAGGCAGTGCCTTGAGGTGCGACTTCTCTCCAATTGTTGTCACTTCGCTTGGAACAGCATCTCCATCTTTATCCCGAATAGAAGCAAACTTTCTCCGCAACGTGTAAAAGCCAAGTTCTTCGCACCATGTATCCAAAGCGGCATAATCGATCTGCTTACGAATGAGGGCGGCTCTTTTTGCGTCCACAGGAACATCGGTATGGATGGTAACAAGGGTCTTTGAAAGAAAGGCCATTTCTCGATGTTCTTCAAGCTTCTTGCGAACCGAAAGCCGTTCAACTGATTCGAGATTGTTGTAGAGATTTTCAAGTGATCCAAACTGTTCGATGAGAGGTATGGCGGTTTTTTCTCCGATTCCTTTTACACCCGGAACGTTATCTGAACTGTCGCCAATGAGTGCAAGCACATCGATTACATGTTCCGGACCAACGCCAAACTTTGCCCTTACTTTTTCTGGATCGAGTACATCATATTCACCAACATCTTTTCCTGGACGGAGGATCTTTACGTTATCTGTGACGAGCTGGAAATAGTCCTTGTCCGACGTAACGCACAGAACCTCGTGACCATCAACATTGCCTTCGCGCCTGCAGATTGTCCCAACAATGTCATCAGCTTCAAAGCCCGGCATTTCCACCATCTCCAGACCCAAGAGCTTGATCATCTCCTTGATGCGTTTGAGTTGGGGCACAAGATCCTCTGGGAACGCATCTCTGTGGGCCTTGTACTGGTCATACAAGATGTGCCGAAACGTTGGCTCTGGCGTATCGAAGACCACCGCTATGGCCTCCGGACTGTGCTTATCGAGAAGCGACATGAGAATATTAGCAAAGGCAAACACGGCAAACGTCGGTTCGCCAGAAGGGGCCTGCATGCCCGTACGGAGCAGGGCATGATATGCGCGGAAGACCAACGACATACCATCGATAAGGATAATTGGACGCATGGTACAATCTACGGTCGTAGTTTCGTAAATGCTTCTTCAGATGCCAGAACCTCTTCTTTACGTTGGCTTCATAGTCTTGGTGCTGTTACTATTGGCACTAGACTTGGGGATATTCAACCGGACGCCACATGTTGTTAAGGTAAGTGAGGCCGTGGGGTGGACCGTTTTCTGGATAAGTCTTGCTATGGCATTTAATGTTTTTGTCTATTTCGAGCGTGGCCCAATTGCGGCAACTGAGTTTTTCGCAGGGTACTTGTTAGAACAGTCGTTGTCCGTAGACAACATCTTCGTCATCATCCTCATCCTCAGATATTTCAAAGTAGCACCCCAGTATCACCACAAGGTGTTGTTTTGGGGCATCGTGGGTGCGCTGGTAATGCGCGGAACAATGATAGGGCTTGGAGCAGCGCTCATACACGCCTTTGACTGGATTTTCTATGTTTTTGGCGCCTTTCTGCTCTTCACTGGTATTCGCATGGGATTTGCAAGCGAAAACGCAGAAGACCTAAAAGATAATCTCGTTGTGAAGTATGGCAGAAGGTTCCTAAGAATCACGGAAGAATATCACCAAGAACGATTCAGCATTAAGCGCGATGGGGTTCGATTTTTTACTCCGTTGTTTCTTGTTGTGCTAGTTGTGGAGGTTACCGACCTCGTTTTTGCCGTTGATTCTATTCCTGCAATTTTCGCAGTTACAAACGACACGTTCATTGTATTTACTTCCAACGTCTTTGCCGTGATGGGCCTTCGATCTCTCTTCTTTGCCGTGGCTGGTATGATGGGGATTTTCCACTTTCTAAAATATGGACTTAGCGCAATCCTTTCTCTCATCGGCATTAAGATGATCCTTCAAGCATGGGTTGATGTGCCTACCTCTATTGCACTTGGTGCAATCGCATCCATCCTCGCTGTTTCTATCATTGCCTCCATTCTTTTTCCAGAGGCCAGTAACGATGACGATTCTGACAACTCTGCTGAGACCAAGTAGGGGGCTGTTTGGCACGGGTGTTTTTGTAGTGTCATGTTTTATTGTGTGTAGCTCCTGCGCTAGTATCTCGTCCAAATCTCCACCCCTTGAAACAGCCCAGACTTTGCTTGGAGCGCCGTATTGTTCGTCTGGTGGCACTCCAGCGTGTTTTGATTGTTCTGGCTTTGTAAGCTATTGTTATGCTCAGGCCGGCATCATACTACCAAGAAGAGCAGAAGACATCTTCAAACTTGGTGGGCCTGTGGCTATAGATTCGTGTAAACCTGGCGATCTGGTTTTTTTTAGAACAGCCGGCAAGAATGTCAGCCATATTGGCATCATGACTGACTCTAAAAACTTTATCCACGCCTCCACATCCAAGGGAGTTGTGATTACGCCCCTTACTGATGGATACTGGGCGCCGCGGTTTATAGGAATGAAGAGACTTGTAGAGAAAAAATAAAGTAGGCCTGGCCCTCTCTGCCAACGACCGTTTGGACACAGTTTGTGGTCATATGTACGGCGCCCTTTCGCCCTTTCGCCCTTTCGCCGTCTCTCGGGATGGCTTAAAGCGTCTTTAACACACTTTGGATCTCATCAATTATTGGTTGTTCCTCTATCCGCGTAGCATGAGTTAATGCCTCATTGAACAGTGTGCGTGCTGCTGCCACGTCCCCAGATTCTGTCTCAATCAAACCTTTGGTATAGAGGGCTATGGCAAGTCCATACCCATCATTCAGTAGACTTTTCTGTGCAATACTTGTATTCACGAGCTCACGAGCAGAGTCTAGTTCGCCCCTTCTCATATGAAGCTGCGCAAGATTGGTGCGCAATGAGGAACTGCCTACAAGGTCGCCAACGCGCTCATGCAACTCAAGGGCCTGCCCATACCGCACCGTTAAGCGCACGTGCCATCCCATCCCACTTTGCCAAGGAGCGATAGATTTCTGCAGCTTCAAGTAGGCGTGGAAGTCCTTCCGCATAGTCTTCATGATACAGTCGCAATCGAGCAATATTTGATAGTGCGTTTGCACGCCTCATCTGCTCACCGCAGTTGTCACTGAGGTCAAGTGATCGTACGAAACATGCCTCGGCTTCCTTGAGATCTCCTACGGACTCATTCCACATACCCAACATTGATACTGCTGCAAGTTCGCCTTCGCTGAAGGCAATTTCCTTTGAGATGCGTAATGCCTCTGTAGCATAGGAATACACCGGCCCCCCGATCACCACCAAGACTTGAAGCTGCCGCGGCTCTGCACAATGCAATTACGTGTTGGGATGCATCGCCTGTTTCACGAGCTAATTCCATTGCCTGCTTATACGATGCTAATGCACCGCTAACGTTACCAACGAATTGTTCGATTACTCCACGAAGGCACAACACCTTGCCGTGCAACACTTGCACGGAGCGGGTAGCTCTAACCGGCGTACACACACGTAGTGCCTGTGCAATTGCATTATGTGCCTCTTGTTCCGCATACAACTTCCAAGCATGATCAGCTACTGCAAGCCAGGACGAAACGGCTTCCAGTGCATCTCCGGCACGCTCCGCATGAACAGCGAGTTTGGCCATTATGTTCTGGTGGTCCACGGCAAGCTCTATCGTTTGTGTCTCAGAAACATACCACTCCTTTTTACCCAGCGAACGAATGATCATATGATCTTGCTCGGCCTTCCTCAACACCAGCGCTATTCGCAACGGAGGTAGGGGGCTTACATCACGCAACACGAGCGAGGTAAACGTCTCACCCTCTACAGCAGCCATTAATAACAAATCTCGCTGATCGGCATCAAGCCGCCTGAGCTTCTCTGCTATTACTGCGTTGAAACTTGTTTTTGAATGTGGCCCATTCTCAACGTGTACAGAACCTTGGGCAAGAAAGGGATTACCTCCAGAGAATCTATGTACGTTGGGTATCGACACAGAAACATCGCCGAGTACCGCTTGTAGTTCAGCCGCATTCATTGGAGGAAAAATGATTTCTTGGCAGAGATCGTAACGCTCCAGCTCCCTGCGGATATGAAGAATCGTGTGTTCTCCCCCTTGGTTGGACGTTCGTACATCGTCTGGACGATATGCAACTACACACGTGATGTTCCCTTCTGAAGCTCGTGCCAATGCAAAGAGAAGATTGAGCGACGAGTCGTCTGCCCAATGTGCATCATCAATCATGATCACAACTCGCCCCTTCTCAGCAAGTGCACAGAAAAATCCCACACACTGATGAAATATATGCTCACGGCTTACAGGGGGCTCGGCGGCTGCGTTCGCCAACCGATGCTCACGAACGATTGAAATGATTTCCACTGTCGATTCAATTACATCGCCAACAATCGGAACAAACTTGATCCAAGCACGCGCCAAATCCGTTACAAGTTGCTTTGTCTTCTTTGTGGGTGCTTCAGACGCTAGTTCACGCATGAGTTGTATCCACGGATACAAGGCCTCAACAGCGCCAACATTACCAGCCTCGCCGGTTACGAACACAACTGGAATGGTGCCCGTTCGGAAATGTTCTATGAGTGCATCTTGTATTTCAGTCCGATTCATTCCCTAACAAGTTACGCCCCCTACAATTTCAGTTAGACTGCCGGTTTGGCAGCTCCTAAACGTAATTCTGTCAAACGGTTACCTCTCCATACTGCCGTATTGGCAGATAATTGACTTTGGCACAGTTTTCCATGGTGAGCAATCGTACCCAACTGAAAAACTCAAACTATATCTCTTTTCGTATTAAAAAGGAACCCTAATGGGAAAGATCATCGGAATCGACCTCGGAACCACAAACTCGTGTGTTTCGGTAATGGAGGGCACAACGCCAATTGTGATTGCCAATGTTGAAGGAATGCGAACAACACCTTCTATCGTTGCATTTACAAAGAGTGGCGAGCGCCTTGTTGGTCAGTCTGCTAAACGGCAGTCCGTTACAAATCCTAAGAATACCGTCTTCTCCATCAAGCGCTTCATGGGAAGACAAATGTCTGAAGTGTCGGACGAAGCCAAGAGCGTTCCGTATTCTGTTGTTGCTGGAGAAAATGATGCAGCCCGTATCGACATTGACGGACGCCTCTACTCGCCCCCTGAAATCTCGGCCATGACGCTCCAGAAGATGAAGCAAACGGCAGAAGATTACCTCGGTGAAAAAATCACTGAAGCTGTTATCACGGTGCCCGCATATTTCAACGATGCTCAACGTCAGGCAACGAAGGACGCAGGCGAGATTGCCGGCCTTACCGTTCGCCGTATCATCAATGAACCAACGGCTGCAGCTCTGGCGTATGGTCTCGACAAAAAGGGCCAGAACATGGTAGTTGCTGTCTACGACTTAGGTGGTGGTACGTTTGACGTATCCGTGCTTGAGATCGGCGATGGTGTCTTTGAAGTAAAGTCTACCAATGGCGATACACACCTAGGTGGCGATAATTTTGACCAACGTTTGATTGACTTCCTTGCTGATGAATTCAACAAGCAAGAAAACATTGACCTCCGCAAGGATCCAATGGCACTTCAGCGCCTTCGTGAAGCTGCAGAGAAGGCAAAGATTGAACTGTCGCAATTGCTTCAAACAGATGTTAACCTACCGTTCATCACTGCAACGGCAGACGGTCCTAAGCACCTTAACATCAACATTACGCGCGCTCGTTTTGAACAACTGTGCGTTGATCTGTTCGATCGTTCACTCAAGCCATGCGAAGCCGCTCTTCGTGATGCAAAGCTCACACCTTCGCAGATAGACGAAGTGATTCTTGTAGGGGGCTCTACACGCATCCCGAAAATCCAGGAACTCGTTAAGAACTTCTTTGGTAAGGAGCCATCAAAAGGCGTCAACCCAGACGAAGTAGTTGCCATCGGTGCAGCTATTCAGGGTGGCGTTCTATCGGGTGATGTAAAGGACGTTCTACTCTTGGATGTTACTCCACTTACGCTTGGTATCGAAACTATGGGCGGCGTGATGACTGCGATGATTCAGTCCAACACAACCATCCCACACCGTAAAACAGAGACGTATTCAACTGCTTCTGACAGTCAGCCTTCCGTGGAGATTAACATTCTTCAAGGCGAACGTGCAATGGCAGCAGACAACAAAACACTTGGGAAGTTCCACCTCGACGGAATTCCGCCAGCACCTCGTGGTGTGCCACAAATTGAAGTAACGTTTGATATCGACGCTAACGGCATTCTCAGCGTGGCAGCAAAGGACAAGGCAACAGGCAAGGAGCAGAATATTCGTATCACTGGTTCTAGCGGACTCGACAAAAACGAAGTCGAGAAAATGAAGCGAGACGCTCAAGACCATGCTGCTGAAGACAAGAAACGCAAGGAAGAGATCGACGACCGGAATCAAGCAGATCAGCTCGTGTATAGCACCGACAAGCAACTCAAAGAATACGGCGAGAAGCTTGATGCAGAAACGATCGAACAGCTGACCAAAGCTAAGGACCGACTCGCAGATGCAGCAAAGAACAACGCGTCTGACATCCGCCCTGCAATGGATTCCCTCAACCAGCTCTGGAGCGCAGCTTCTACAAAGATGTATGAGCAAGCAGCTCAAGCAGAACCTGCCGACGGCAGCCAGCCAACTGGTGATGCACCTGCAGGCGAAGCCGATGGCAACAAAGTTGAAGACGCGGATTATACAATTGTAGACGAGAAGTGATCGTCGAATAGCGAATTCAAAAGGCCCGTGCTGGAGTAATTCGGCATGGGCCTCTTTTTGCTCTATAGCCTCGTCATCTCGTCATCCCGTCTGCCCTCGCACCGAGTAAAGGTTTTGTAAAGGTGCATTTGAGTTCCCAAACTCCGATGTTCATGTAACAACATCTGTTCATCTTTTTCAGGAAGTGGTATGAAGCAGTCTATAACTGTGATTTTATTCGCAATTGTGTTCTTGATTGGTATCAATTCGGCAGTTGGCCAGAAATTTTACGGTTCACTCGAGATGGAGCGTGTTTTTTCGTATAACCAGGCTCGTGAAAAGGTTGACCTTGTATGGGCTTACGTGGACAGCACGTTTATCTTTGGTAGGTACGAGGATGGGACAATTCTTGCCGGGCCAGCAGATGCTCGCGTATTGCGTACACTTCTCAATCCCAACGCAGATATATTGGTTCCAGATACGGATACGTTGCTGCTTCTAGATTGTGGTAGTCTGTGGCTGTTGCCCATTGATTCTGATGCGCCGAGGGTCCGCCTTATGGATTTGAGCGCTGATAGCAGGTTCGTTAGGGCAATCGATCATGGTTTTGCCCGTAGAGTTGGCCCAAAGATCTACATTCACAGCAACTACTCTTCAATACCTACTGATTCGGTGGAACAGCCAGCGGACAATGACTATTGGTCTATAAGTGCCAACGGCACCCGGACGGCTTCTTGGGGCTGGGGGCCAAGCAACGGCTCTGTACATTGGCGCGAAAACGACGTTACCACATTCGCCTTTCCTACGTGGGGGCCTACCTCATGTAGTGTACTCGCCGATTCCGTTGTTGCCGTGTGGAGTTCGAATCTACTTATAAGCCGAGATCGTGGGTTAACATGGCACCACTATAAAACAAAGGATATCGACGAATCGCTTCCAGAAGAGGATGTCACCTACCAATCGTTTACTAACATTCAGGCCCGAGGAACGGATATCTATGTAAGCTTCGTACCTCAATCGAGATCTGAAATCTACTTCTATTTCTCCTCCGATCTAGGCCTCACCTGGCAGAGATATAGCCCTGCCAGATCACCAGAACAAACTGGGCCTGCTGTTCCATACAGGTCTGGGATTGGCTCGCAACAGACTGCTGCGGGCGTTCGTTTTGTTGCCGATAGTAACGGTACACGTATTGTTGAGACAAGTCATCCTATTGAGTACTACGATGATTTCCTTTACAAAGCTTATAGAATGCTGGGACCAAACTTTTCTGTTGTGGATACGCTCTACACGTGGAAACACTCTCTTGATGATTGTATTTCCTTTGACCCAGCAGGAGTTGGCACGAGCTCATGGCTGTGGTTCAGCAACGGTACAGCCCTAGTGAAGCCGCAGACGGCAACTACCTACACAGAGCGCACACTCCCAACAAGCCCACTCCTTTCATGTTGGGTAGTGGATTCAGCAACAGCCATCATCATGGGTGAGCAAGGGGCGTATGTTTCAACAGATGGGGGAGCTACGTGGACTTCGGAGACCGAATACAACAATCTATTGGCCTTTACACCAATCCATGATGGCCAACGGCTCAGTCTGTGGAGAGCACCCGGCGCAGGGCTGGAGATTCGTTCATCTGCCACCGTCTCTACTACCGGAACACTACTTGCCATAGTACCCAATACCGAAGCGTCGCAGTACCTGATCTCGCGATACGGGGCTTCTGGCTGCGTACTCCATGCTGTTGCTGGGTCGTTCTGGACGTCGCACACAATCGAGAACTTTGCAGACACCTCCACATATGAACACATTCCAAACGGTTGGATCCGCTATGCAGACAGCCTGACCTCGGAAGTTGTGTTAGGGCCAGATCTCCAATCATCCTCCATCATCCCGCGAATACATGAGGCCAATGGATGGGTCTTTGGTATCTCCGTGGATGCCAACATTGGCCTTCGGTTCAACCTAGCCCCTCTTAGTGTTGCTGGAGAACGTCCAAATCCAGCTCGTCTCTTGGTCTTCCCTAATCCAGCTAATGACCAGTGTTATGTAAAGTCAACGGACGGACAAGAGCTCACAACCGTAAACGTATACAACACCTTGGGCAGCCTCGTTCTGTCCCAGACCGTCCATGGCCCTGAAACACTGCTTTCTACCTCCGGCCTCCCCTCTGGAGTTTACTACCTCTGCATTGGGGGAACCTGTGCTAGATATCAATCATTAGTCGTCAGTCATTAGTCATTAGGTCATTATCTTCCCGCATGGCAGTAACCACCCGCAACCGCGTTCTCGAGCTTTCAGAGCATACACCCGCTCAAATGATGGTATTTGGCCTCATGGCAATATCATGTTGGGCTGTACTTTTCTTGTTTGTAGCAGCCCCGTTGATGGACGCTTTTTTTAGCGGCTTTCTTCGAAGCGAGGTAGTACGGGATGGGTCGCAGGTTACGTATAGAATTGCTGAAAATCGAGACGATGAAGTAGTAACAACAGGTACGTTTTCTACGTGGGCACTTGTAGACCCACGAGAGCGCAAGCTGATAGATGCAGCAAGGGCAGCAGCTCTCCATCCCGATGAGCCCCGTCCCTATCCGGCCGAATACATCTTTACGCCTGCCATTGCCTTGGCACCGTTGGTAATTGTAGGGGGCTTTGTGCTTGCCGCCATACTTACAACGCTTCTACCAGGGATATTTGGATACGTTCGGCAAAAATTTGAACGCGAAGTGTTGAATGCGATGGACCGGATTGCCGTTGCCCAATATGGCGATCACACTCCTGAAGAGATCAAGGCTATAACAGGTGATTTGCTTGCTGCGGACCTGAGGAGACTTCATGACCTTGCCGACATCTATGCCATGCCATATTCAGATCTTGAACTCCTACAGGCTGCACTCCGCTGGAGAGAAGCTGCAGGATTGGCGAAAATATGGAGAACGCATGATGCGATTAGGTTCTACATGCGCGAATATTTTACAGACAGATACAGCAACGCCGTGCTTGGTTTGGTCTACATCGGTGCTGCCATCCTCATCATTGTTATTGGCATTCGTGGCCTGAAGTTTCTTCCTGCTACAGACCCTTCTGTTGTTCTAGGTGCGCTTGGCCTTGAGTTCATGTTGCTCATCACCTATGCAATGGTGTTGATGTATGGTAGAACAGACGAAGATGGTGTTGATGGTTCACGCGAGCCGCGGCATGTTGGGGCGGCATCGGATGCAGACGCGGAACACCTCTTGCGCGCCTTCCTCGCCGTCCCCAGGAATCCTTCATCACAAGGGGATAATTCGTGAATCACGAAATCGTTGGACGTGATGCCGTTTGCTCAGCGCTTACTGGTTACATCTCTGCATGGTCCAAGGGTACGGGCAATGTTGTGATTCTTTCAGCCGAAAGCGGAATGGGCAAAACAGCCGTTCTTGATTGGGTAGAAGCTCAGCTTGCAACAGCACATGCCGGCGCTACAGTTCGTGTTGATTGCAGGCCGCCAATTGGCGCGATTAACACAAGTGCTATTCAGCCGCTTCAGCCATTTGGCGCTGCAATAGACAAGTTATTTCTTCAATCAGGTCAAGCAGCTCGTAAGCGGCTTGCACTGAACATTGGTATGAGTGTTCTTGCATCAATACCAATTGCTGGAGATCTTTTCTACGCTGTAAAAGCAATCTCGCAGGACGTTAACGAATACAAACGGGATACTGCGGCAACACAAGAGAAGAAGCGTTCTGCTGTTGCAGAATGTGTTGCTACACTTCAGTCTATCGCAGAAAAGACTCCCTTCGTACTCTTGGTGGACGAGGCACATTGGTCCGATGCACAAAGCGTAGAAGTAGTTCGGCAGCTCCTAGCTTCCATCTCAGATATTCCTTTGTTGATTATTTGGGCTGTTTCTCCGTCCGTTGTTCAACATTCAAATCTGCCACTTGCAACTCTGTTGAGGGTAGATTCTCTCCGTTCTAACACACTTCATCTAGAGCCAATCGGTCGCGCCGATGTTGCTAACGTTGTCCATAGCGTAGTACCCGATGTGTCCGTGCCTGAGAACATCGTCTCCATACTTTTTGAACGCTCGGCGGGCAACCCAGGCATTATCGTTGAATACATACGATACATGCAAGGGGCTGGCCATTTCCGGTCCGACGGTACGATTGACGAGAGAGCTTTCGACGCTGTAAAACTGGTAACTGGGGATCATCCTGGCACAGAGATGCATCTGCGTGATGTCTCTGAAGATGATGCTGTTCTGCTCTCGCTTTGTGCTGCAGAGGGACAGGAATTCACGGCTTTCATGCAGGCAGCACTTACAAATACCGACATCCTAACAACGATTAGAACATTACGTAGGCTCCAGAATCAAACAGGACTCATTCGCAGTATTGGTATGCGAACTCGTTACGGCGTTAAGACCACTGCATATGAATTCAGTGAGTTGTTCTCATACACATTCTTTATGCACAGGCCGGAGTATGAAGAACGTAAGAACATACACCAACGCATCGCCGAGATATTGTCTCGAGAATTTGCTACAACCCAGATCGACGAACTCAGGCGCGTGTTAGTAGTAGACATTGCAGCACATGGCGCGGAAGCGGAGGATAACTCTACGGTTGAACGCATGCTTCTACATTCGGCAAATGATGCAGACATCGCTGGGTCCACTGACATAGCTGCATACATCCGCTCTGAGATTTTACCTCAGTATAGTACAGACCTCACGGCAATACTTGGACCGACGGAACCAACCACGGAGGAAAGTGGATTTGGAGGATCTTCTCACGTACCGATGACCATTGTTGGTCCGGCCATAATCCGAAGTCTCGCAGATGCCATTGTCTCTGGCAGGTCTTCCGAAGCACGAACAACTTCTTTGCGAATTCTCGAGACACACGGGAACATCTCTCGTCACGAACGTGTAACGGTTACATGCCTTGCCGCACGGGCATGCGTCGATCTTGGAATGATCGATGAAGCGGAGTTACTGATGCGAACGATTGTTTCTCTTGCCGACATTACACCGTCTGATCAGTGTTTGATGAAAAATGTTGAAGGCATTATAGCCATGGCTCGCGGAAATAGTACTGATGCGTCCGTTGCCCTACACGAGGCCGCTCAACTTGCAGAACATCTGCCTGTTCATATCCGCGTTCTAACGCTCGGCAATATCATGATCCACCTCCGAGCTAGTGAAGACAATTCATCTAGCAGGTACGAGCAAACATTACGCCGTCTTGCCTCTGTACATGGATGGCCCGGCGTTCGGCAGGATCTTGGGTTATAGTCTATCACAAGGATTGGTTATGAACGTTTTTACCGCACTCGTCATTTGTCTTATCACAGCAGCTGCTGTTGGTGCACAGATAGAGAATCCGCATGCACGCAACATGGAACGCGCTCATCCAACACCAGTGATAAGCCCCGTGTACCAGGCCATGCCGGTGATGATTCCACTCGTTACCGAGACTACACTTCCGAGTTTGTTTCTCAATTCTATAATGATTGAAGCAGAGAACGATCCGTTGCCAGCCCAAAACGAATCGTCCATTGCTGTGAACCCGCTCAACCCTTCCAATCTCATTGGATCTGCTGTAGACTATAGAGCAAGCTCATCAACGTGGGTTTATTATTCAACCGATGAAGGCAGGAGTTGGAAGAACATCAATCTTGGAACTGCGAGAGCTGGTTGGACGTCGAGCAACGACCCATCAGTCTGCTTTGACCATCGGGGTAAAGGATATTTAACGTACGGCGGATTTAAGAGAGAAGGCAACGTCCAATTTGGTGAGAACGGAATCTTCGTTAGCTCAACAACGGATGGTGGTAAAACATGGGCGATGAAACACACTGCCGTGATCATACACACGGGCAAACAAACGGCTGATTCTGCGTTCGAAGACAAATATTACATTCACGCAGACACAGCGGCAACGTCTCCCCATCGTGGCGACCTTTATATCCCGTGGAAACGCGTGATTAATCGCGACTCATCAACGCAGATTGTAATTGTAAAAAGTACAGATCAAGGGGCAACATGGTCTGCACCAGTTAATGTTAGTAGTCGTTTTGTTGGCACGTCCGAGGACACCACCTTCGGTCAGAGCTTCCCTCTCGCACGCACAGGTCCCGATGGTTTTGTTCATCTTGTATGGAACAGCGGCACAGAGGATGCACTGCGTTATGCCCAGTCCACCGATGGTGGTGCAACGTGGACAAATCCGCGTATCATACACACCTATAGACCTTTTGGAATCAAGAGTACTATAAACGGTCAGACAAATTCTCGTGTAAAAACGGTAGTTCGTGCAGAGTGTTATCCAACACTTGCGATTGACAATACAAGGGGCACGCGTAACGGGTGGCTCTATCTTACATGGGCTGCTGATAATTATCCAAACGTGTATTTCTCCCGATCAACCGATAATGGTGGCACGTGGGCGGCAGCGCGTATCGTCCATAGCGATACAACAAATGACCAGTTTTGGTCTTGGATAGCGCTCGACCCCCGTTCGGGTGAGCTCGCCATCATGTACAGTGATAGCCGCGATGATACTGCCAACATTCTCGTGAATACATACGTGAGTTGGTCCTCAGATGGCGGAACAACATGGGCAGATCAACGTGTTGGTGATGGACTCAATGACCTGCGCCGTAATCCTTTTCAAGGCAACACCTTTGCCGGCGACTATTCGGGGTGTGATTTTTATAATGGCAAAATATATCCGTCGTGGGTAGACATGCGAAACACATATATCAATCCCGCGGACAACGACGTCTACACTGCCGTGGTTAACTCACGAGCACCAAGAGCCCCTTCCTTTTTTACCGCAACAACAATTGCGACTCGGAAAACAGAGATTGATCTTTCTTGGTCGGCCATTTCATCATTGTCATTCGGTCAGCCCCTTCCCTCTTCTGGCGTACGATGGATTGTTTCTCGTGATGGAGTACCAATCGATACACTTGCGATTGCAATCACCTCGATGACTGATAGGGGGCTAATAACGTACCGGCGCTATGCGTATACGATTGTTGCAACTACGCCTACGGACACGAGTGCATCGCGTGAGGCATCGGCATATGCTGGTGGGGCGAGCGAGCTCCAACCGCCTGTCCTCTATAGTGTTAAAGGGGCTCCAACAAATGAATTAGTGATGGACGTTCTGTTACCTAGACTACGGCTAGACAGTGTTACGCCAATCGTAAATCTCGCTGGTGTTAGGACGTTTGCATCAGAGCAGCAGTTTTCTCATCCAGTGTTGACTTCTGATACTGGAAAACGTGTTTCGTTTTCGGAGACGGTATCATCGAATGGCTGGTACCATGTGCACACTTCTGCGCTTGATAGCGAGGGGAACTCTAGTCCGCCGAGCGACACTATAATTGCATACACTGGCACTGTTGGGCATACAACGATTCCATTTGGTTCTGATCCGCATTTCTGGGTAATCAATGGTGCTTGGGGTGCTACAACAAACTTCTATCGGTCGGCTCCTGCCTCGTATGCCCACAGTCCAGTTGGGCCGTATCAACCAACTCGGCGGGACACAGTAAACCTATATCCATATCGCACAGTTGTTCCTGGAGGGGGCGGAAACGTGCTTCGTATGTCGTACTTCGTAGCGGCATTCGTTGACCCTTCAGACACGATGTTCCTCGAGACGTCATACAAGAGTATCGCTGGGCCGTGGACCACCCGCTCGTGGTGGAACTCATCAAAAGATTCTCGGTGGGCAGACACAACAAAGGGAGACGACGCCTGGCGTGCTGAGTACGTTGATCTTACAGACTACAACTCAGATTCAATGTTCATCCGTCTGAGATTCCGAAGCAATGCATCGCAGCAGTCTGATGGTTTCTACATCGATGATATTGCATTTAGCACCGTTACAAGCGTTGATTTAGATCCTTCATCAATCATCGAAGTGCTCTATCCAAATCCCGTTACATCGCATGCTAACATTTCTTTGCGCAGTGATGATCTGCTCTCTTCATGTGTTGCCATAGACGGGTCTGGGATATCTCATTCCGTAAGCTGGACGCAACACGGCAGGACCCTTATTGCGGACCTACGTTACCTTCCGCAAGGCGTCTATACGCTTGTTGTAGCACGTTCAACGAGTGTTGAGCATGTTCGCCTGGTGGTTATCCGTTAACGAGTGTTACTAACTCGTTTTTAGCATGAAGGCGATCTCGGTTCCATGGCCTACCTTGCTTTGAACCACGATTGGCGCGTGGTGGGCCTCTAGAATATGCTTCACAATGGCTAGTCCAAGCCCCGTGCCACCAACTGTGCGTGATCGATCTTTATCAACTCGATAGAAACGTTCAAATATCCGCGAGATATGTTCATCGGGAATACCGATACCTGTATCACGAACGCTAACGCGAACAGCATCATCAACCAACTCCGTTCGAACGTAGACATGGCCACCATCTACGTTGTATTTTACTGCATTCTCTAGAAGGTTTGTTACTACTTGCGACAAACGTTCTTTATCACCATACACAGTAGAATCGTACGAGCTCTCGCAGTGAACAGTAACATTGCGTTGTTCAGCACGGATCTCCATGGAATGAACCAACTCCTTAAGGAGCTCGTCAATATCGAAAAATCGAAACGAGAACTTCAGTTCTCCGCTTTCTATTCGCGAGATGTCGATTAAGTCACTCAGGAGTGAATTCAACCGTAGTGCATTGTTATACGCCTTCTCTAAGAATTGCTTGGAGACGTTTGGATCGTCCATAGCCCCATCCAAAAGCGTCTCCAGATAACCTTGTACGCTAAAGATTGGCGTTCGAAGTTCGTGCGAAACATTTGCTACAAATTCCGATCGTACGCGTTCCAAACGTTTCATTTCGTCGATATCTTTTGCTGCTCTATGAGCCAGCCGATTGATAGCTTCTGCAATGCGGACTACGTCTTGCACTGCCGGTGGGCCGAGACTTATACGGCCACTCACAGCTCCGTCAGCAATGGCATTGGTAGTAGAAATGATATGATCCATTGGTTCTACCAGTTTCTTCTTCAGCATGTCTGCATACAGGCGGATACTGAGCATTCCAGCAGCAAAACCAACCACAACAAAAAGAAGAGCAGAAAAAGGAGTAAGCACATAGTCTTTAGAGGCAGCCCACCAAAGTGCGGATACTGCAAGACTGAGCACTCCAACCAACAAAAGTGTTAGCCAGCGCCAAGAAGCTGTAGCAATGGAGTGCCGGCGAGACGTGGGCGTCATGGCCGCAAATTAGACCTGTTCCGAGAAACGATAACCAACACCTTTTACCGTTTCGATTCTGGATCCGTGTGTGCCCAGTTTTTCGCGAACCTTGCTAACGTGTACATCAACCGTTCTGTCGATAACAAACACGCTCTCTCCCCATATTCTCCGCAACAGTGCTTCACGTGAGAACACCTTACCCCGATTTGACGCTAAGAATGCCAATAGCTCAAATTCCTTCTTTGGGAAGAAGACTTCTTTCCCATCGATTCGGACGGTATAGTTTTGACGATTTACTTCAATGGCTCCTATGCGGAGAAGCTCAGGAGCCGCAATAGTTTCCGTGCGGACCTTTTCTGAACCTCGACGAATGATCGTTTTTACCCGAGCTAACAACACCCGCGGGGATATCGGCTTTTGGATGTAATCGTCGGCGCCGAGTTCGAGACCAAGAATTTGGTCGATTTCGCCTGACTTAGCGGTCAGGAACATAATAGCGCAGCCAGCAAGCTTAACATCTTGGCGAAGCGTCTTACATACCTCAAAGCCGTCCATTCCAGGCATCATGACGTCTAAGATGACAAGATCTGGGATAAGTGCCGTAGCTGTCTCAACGGCTTTGGTCCCATTTGATGCCGTGAAAACCTTGTACCCCTCTTTGCCGAGGTTGTACGAAATCAGGTCCACGATATCCTGCTCGTCGTCTACTACCAGGATCTTTTTTTCCATGTCACAAAACTAGCCTTCAATCGTCAAGTCTGGGGTTAAAATCAGGTAACAAAGGAAACGCCAACGTGGCTCATACTTAGCTAAATTCCGTTGGACCAGTATGTCCCATATACCACTATATCACTCCAGGGGGAGCAAGAGAGCTGAGCGCATGGTTTTGCGGCTCATAGGGGTAGTGATGTGTGTTGTTGGCCTGGGAGCCCCTTCCATTGCTCAGCCCAACTCTTCTTCTAATTGGTACTTTGGACAGCGTGCTGGATTAATGTTTCGAAATGTTTCGGTTGAGAGTCTCGCCGACGGCCAGATCAACACAAGTGAAGGGTGCGCATCAATAAGTGACCCACTTTCAGGTGACCTTCTTTTCTACACGGACGGCACAACGGTTTGGAATCGGCTGCATGAAGTAATGCCTAATGGAAGTGGTCTTTTTGGAGATGTATCCACAAGTCAAAGCGCACTCATTGTTCCCGCTCCAGGTAAACCAAACGTCTATTATGTTTTCAATCCTGCCGCCGTTACGTCCATCAATCTTGGCATTCGTTGTTTGTGCCTTTACTACAGCATTGTGGACCTACGTGCAGATGCAGGGTTTGGCGACGTTGTTAAGAAGAACGCGCTTGTACTCAATGATATAACGGAGCATCTTACTGCCACAGCCGATTGTAATGGTGATGGTTGGTGGATTGTTGTTCGAAGCAGATCCACTAGACACTTCTATAGTCTTCACCTTACACGGGATGAGCTCACGCCTATACCTGTGGTATCTGACGCAGGAAATCCAACACTGATTGTTCGTGACGCTGGCCAAATGCATATCTCGCCCGACAGCAGGAAGCTGGTGATTACGTCCGCATCTGGCAACTCACAACTGTACGACTTCAATGCTCAGACAGGCAAGGTGAGCAACGGAATCAATTTGTTCAAGGTAGACGTGCTGGGTTCGCACTATGGGGCAGCATTCTCGATTGATTCGCGAAAACTCTATATCGCTGTAGCCAATGAGGAGAATCTCTCTCCAACGTTTATTTATCAGTTTTCCGTTGATCGCCAGAATGCGTTGGATGTTGCGGATTCTAAGTTCAGACTTGGGCCGTTACCGGGAAATTTTACCTGGGTGCCGATGCAACTCGCCTCAGATGGCCGGATCTATATCGGCCTCGCAGGGAAACCATCGCTAGCTCGAATTGATTCTCCAGAGAAGGACACCTCAGAGGCAATCCTTAGAGACACCGCAGTGGCGCTTACAGGAGCTTGCCGGAGCGGCCTTCCAAACTTTATTGGTTCGATGCTTCTACCGATTGGTTCGAGTCAGACGGCCTGCAGTTTACCTCGTGCAAACTTCAGTACCGTAGAAGAACTGTGTGCTTCTGCGTGCATTCAGATGAATGACAAGAGCGTGGGCAACATTGACCAATGGCACTGGCTATTTGAAGGGGGCGTGCCCTCCATTTCTTCAGAACGAAGTCCACGAAGAGTCTGCTTCCCTGTCCCTGGTGTTTTTACAATTCGATTGATTGTTTCAAACTCGTATGGTGCTGATACAGCATTTTCAACCGTTCGGGTTTTTCCAGGCCCGAATGTATCTATCGACTCTGTAGATGAGATTTGTTCACGTGAAAGCATCCAACTTCAGGCGCGTGGTGCTTTAACATATGAGTGGAGTCCTGCATCTCTCGTTAGTGAGCCTTTCCTAGCCAATCCGGTTGTTAGCCCCTCGTCCACAACGCGATTTACTGTGATCGGCACAAACAAATTTGGCTGCAAGGATACCTCCACGATGCTTGTGCGTGTAGTCTCCATGGAGGCCTCGGACAGCGTTACGATTTGTGCTGGTGCTTCAACACAGCTTGTTGCAGTTGGTGCAACAACATATCGGTGGCTTCCTGTTGATGGACTTGATGATCCAACTTCATCTACACCCATTGCAACGCCCCGAGTTACAACACGATATGTGGTCCAAATGGAACGTGGCTCATGCGTAGCACTCGATACCGTACTTGTTCAGGTTGTGGACTCTTTTGATGTGAAGATCATTGGTGCAGACAGAACATGCGTAGGCGACACTCTTGTTCTCTATGCTAGCGCGGGAACATCACACGAATGGTCTGGTATTGGGGTAGTTGATCGTTTCGCATCCATAGCCCGTGTTGTGATGGGAAACAATTCAACGATGATTCACCTAGTGTCTCGTAGTGGAGGTTGTGAGAGTTCTGACTCACTGTTTGTGCAACCAGTAATAGGCCCATCCATTAGTATAGGTGTTGACGTACGCGTGTGCCAAGGCGAATCCACAATCCTTACAGCAACAACAACGGCTTCTGATGTAGTTTGGACCCCTTCTGTGGGCCTTGATGGTGCTGCGGGTTCAGTGGTTCGGTGCACACCGTTGAGCACCCAGATGTATGTGGCGTCTGCTCGTGGAGATTCTGGTTGCGTTGGTTCAGACACAGTACTCGTAGAAGTGATATCTCGCCCCTTGGTTGAGGCTGGCAATGATCTGTCTATCTGCACTGGCGGAGCGGTTGAAATCCCTGCATTTGGAAATGCAGATCGATATGAATGGAGCCCATCTGTTGGCCTGAGCGACGTGGCAGTTCTCCGCCCTACAGTTAGGACAGACAAGACAACAACGTACGTTGTGCGCGCATTACGAGGCCAGTGCGAAACTCTAGACACGGTTACGGTCTACGTTTCAAATCTTGAACTACGTGTAACAGCAGATACATTAATTTGTGCCGGCGATTCTATTCAACTTCGGGCATCGGGAGCATCTTCGTATCTATGGTCTCCACAAGCCGGCCTAAGTGATCCCACGATTGCGGCTCCTATTGCACATCCTACCGTTACCACCACGTACCAGATATTGGGAACCGATTTGGTTGGCTGCACTCAAATGAAATCAGTAACGGTTTCTGTGGAAGACCGCGTACTCATCCGGCTTATCGCTGGCAGCGTAACAGCCCGTGCCGGCACCGATGGGCTTGGAGTTCCAATCTTGCTTGATGTACCTCAGGCGCTCTTGCCACTAACGATCAAAGAGATTAGAGCTACGCTTGTGCATGATGCATCGGTATTTCTTCCTGACTCCACTGATCGTGGTGCCCTACGAACAAGTCTGCGCGGTAGCAACAGACTCTCCTATCTTCTCGTTGAGAATATTCAAGTAATATCGTCTCGTCAGAAGATCACCGAAGTACGTGGCACTGTTCTAGCGGGCAGGATTGAAACCGCTCCAATGACGTGGGAAGACGTTACGTGGAGTGGTACAAGTTGTCCTACGATTTCGAATACAGGTGGATTATTATACATCTCTGGTTGCAATATCGCGGGCAGGACTCTTCGTTCGCTAGTTGTTTCATCTGTTACTGCACGCCCGTCACCATCACATGAAGGTATAGAAGCCATCGTTAGAACACAGATGCCTGGCGAATATTCGTTCAGACTCATAGATATTGAAGGCAGAGTGATATGGTCTACAGTACTCACTCAATCTATTGATCAAATTGGATCTTCCACATCAGTTTCAATTGAGATGTCTAGATTTAGTTCTGGGGTCTACGCTCTAACAGCAGTGATGCCTGATGTGGTAGAAACAATACCATTGGTTTGGGTCAAATGAGTTCTAGTATCGCCCACCATTCGTGGGCAATAATTTGCGTCCTGGCCTTTACGACATTTCTGCCGGAACTATACGCTCAGCAATCAGTTACAGACAGCTTGCGAACGTATATGAAGTCGCAGATCGTTGTTACTGGAACGCGAAACGAAGTGCGTCTCAAAGATTCTCCAGTACGGGTTGAAGTAATAGGTCAGGACAGAATAAGAACAACTGCTATTAGTGATATGGGAGATCTTCTAAAGGAGCAGACAGGCTTAGTAGCCACGGGCTCGATCCGAACAGGCATCCAGATGAACGGACTAGGCCCAGATCATACTCTCATCCTCATAGATGGACAACCGGTAATCGGTAGAGTTGCTGGCGTAATCGATCTATCCCGCATTTCCGTAGGAAACGTAGAACGCGTTGAGATTGTAAAGGGGCCTATGAGCAGCATGTACGGCAGTGACGCACTTGCTGGTGTTGTTAACATCATCACAAAACGTCCAGCTAATGGACTTCATGGCTCAGCGATGTTACAGGGTCTTACGCATGGTCCACGAGAGGCACGTGTTGACGGTGGATGGGCAACCGACTCTCTTGAAATTTCTGCCTTCATCAACTATAAAAGTCAACCTGCGTTTACGCTTGTACTCGACACAAATCAAGCCCCCTACGCTGCTTTTAATGACGCAACTTTTCATGGTAAACTCCAATGGAGATTTATGAAGGGGTGGACAGCTAGAGCATGGCTCAGATTTTTTGGCGCCGAAACCAGTGGAACGTTTATTGAGAGTATGGGTGGGACTGTTGCTGAGAGCGACGGTGCCGTTCAACAATGGGATGCTTCAAGCACCGTTGGTTTGGAGTATCAATCTGGCCGCGCACGGCTTACCATCAATGCCTATGGGTCTTCCTACAACGAACGGTATAACTACTCAAGTCCTGACTCCACTGCCTCAACCACCGATGATCTAGTGAGGCGCATTGGTAGACTGTATTCGCAATACGACCTCCAACTTGGAAACGCTAACAGACTGACCATGGGTGGAGAGGTGTTGTTGGATGACATTGCGGGAAGCCGGTATACGGACTCTGCAGGCTCAAATCCATTCTATCGAACGCTCGTTGGATTTGCGCAATGGGAAGGTAGGCCAACAGATTGGATCTCTTACGTAGTAAGTGGACGCTTTGACGCCAACAGCGTGTATGGCTCTGCTGTTAATCCACGATTCTCTGTGTTATGGAAACCAGGAGAGAACTTCAGAGTATCGGGTTCAATTGGAACAGGGTTTAAGGCACCAGACTTTAGGCAGCTTTACGTATCGTTTAGCAATCCACTTGTTGGTTATACACTTATCGGCGCTGAACGTCTTGGTAATACTCTGTCTCCCGAGCGTAGTGTATCCTACGATCTTGGCCTACGTTACGAGGACGGACAGAGGCAGTTATCAGACGGCCTTTCTCTCCTCTACAGCGCCGAGATACGCGCATTCAAGAACGATCTACGAGATCTCATCGAAGTCTATTTTGTTAGGAGCGTAGAGGGTCGAGACGTCTACTCGTATCGCAACATCGCAAGCTCCTATACACGAGGCATTGAACTCAACCTTCGAACCGCATTTGCGGCGGATGGTACAGGACTATTCACATTGCAAGGGGGCTATCAGTTCCTTGAGGCGATGGATGTGCAGGTGTTGCAAGCCATTGAGGCTGGTAAGGCAGGAACGATCAACGGATTGTTGACGCGCAAAAACTACCATGGGCTATGGGGCCGCTCACGCAACAGCGGAACGCTTCGTTTACAATACGATACACCAGATCAACTTTGGAGCACCAACGTTCGCTTCCAGTTTATCGGTCGTTATGGCAATGAGTCTCTCGATAAAAATGGCCCTGTTATTAGTAACCCACCACGTAAAGTACTTGATCGTGATGATGAGTTTGTATCGGGCTATACGGTAATGAACGTGGCACTCACGCGTACATTCATTTTTGCATCACAACGCTTTATGATAGGAACTGGAGTGAATAATGTCTTTGATACATATCACCCAACGCTTATCCCGGGCCTTGTAGGCAGACAGTTCTACCTTCAAGCTTCTGCAAGTTTCTAACCGAGCACATCGTTACACCGGCTTAAATCCCTCAAAGGCCTGAGAGCAGCTATTGCAGTAGTGAAGCGATCTGCAGAGAGTAGGTCCAAACGGACTCTTGAGCGTTGTTTCTCGTGATCCACAATATGGACACGCCACGTTATTCAACACGTCAAGCTTCAGCGTTAGCGTATCAAAAGGTTCTGGTGGCGCAAGCCCATGTTTGAGAAGGGCGGCCTTCCCAGCTTCTGATAGGCGGTTTGTTGTCCACGGAACGTCAAAGGTTACCTTAACCGTTACGTTGGCAACGCCTAGGGCCCGCACGGCTGCTTCAACATCTCGGCGCATCACGTCGATGGCCGGACATCCAACAAACGTTGGAGTCATTGTAATGCATACGTCATCGTCGCTGGTGATATCAACGCCAGTGATGATTCCCATGTCTACAACAGAAAGGGTAGGGATCTCTGGATCTTTAACCAACTGAAGTGCTTCGTAAATGGTGGCGGACGTCACATCACCACTCTGCAGAAGGATCTACGCGATACACTTCTGTCATTTCGTTGAGCAACGGTAATAAATACTCCGAATGAAATCCCTTTCTACCACCATTCACAGGGCTGCCACCCGATGGGATTTGTAGAGTTGAGCGCTCGAGTAATTCAACAACGAGAGCTTCCCATCGTACACGTGCTTCATCTTCGCCGATGAAGATTCCCTCAGCCATGAGCTCAGATTCATATTCACCAGGTTCGAAGAGTCCTAGTGCAAATGGCCACACTTCGTTCAGAGCCGACTGCATACGTGCGTGAGATTCTTCATTTCCATTGGCACCAAGCTGAATCATCCACGTTTGCGCGTGATACAAATGGTACTTCAACTCGCCTTGAATCTTACGTGCAAGATTGGCAAGGGGCTCTACGGAACTTTGTATCAGTGCAGACCACCGAATAAACTCTGCCGTATCAAACAAGAAGTGCCTAACAAGAGAAAAATCATATTCTCCGTTTGGCTGTTCAACCAGATGTGAACAGCGCATCTTTTCTTCCGTTCGTGCAAAGGCCAACGTATCGGGATCTGCCTTACCGCATAGTTCGTGCGCAATGGTATACAAAGCTTGTGCATGGCCAAGCTTGTCTTGGGCGATGGAAGAGAAAGCAATGTCTTCTTCAAGAAGTGGACCCAGGCCCGTCCACTCTGAATGCCGATGCGCAAGAATGAGCTCATCGTCTGCCATGCGCATACACAGGTCATTCAGTGCTGCAGTATTCATTCTGTTGATCCTTCCTTATTCTGATTTCGGTAGGCTTCCACTTTATTGCGAACCATGTATGCACCAACGTCTCGGTATTTTTTTTCCGGCGTTGTTGCAAACACGTCTGCATCTTGGGCTGACATCGTGAACACATCCCGCGTATTGACCACCCACAGATTCACCGTTTGACCACGACGCCCGTATTGCTCTTTTGCCAGGAGCAAAGCCAACTCGCGGTTAGGCGCATGAACGGAGCCAACGTGTGCGTGATGAGCGCCACTTTTGCCCTGATGGAAGACCTCGAAGGTCTGAAACTGATCGAGCTCCGGTTTTGGTTCCAGCGGGTCTGTCCGCTCCGGGTCGAGTTGCATCCGCGTAACACGCGGGTCGAGAGATTGAATCGTCACCATAGCCGCAAAATTACGAACCTTTCAGTCCTTACCTCACAACTGGCACTAAGCGCACAAACACCGTTTCGCCATCAATCAGCACCATCATCATGTACTGGCCTGCTACAAGTTGGCTTACGTCAAACGTAATATCGGTGGTTAAGGCCATATCCGAAACCTCAAATGAACCAACCACCCTGCCCGTAACATCCCTTAATAGCGCAGAGAGGGCTCCCGAAGCCCCTTGAGGGCGTTTAACGATGGTGCTCACTGCATCTCTAGCCGGAACGGGGAATGGGGCTGTAAGACGCCATGCGGCGCCAGCACGGTATACTAGCGCATCAACGTTAACAGAACAACGAGACGTGCCATTATAGAAAAGTGGAAGCCCCTTGCTTCGAATTGGAATTTTTGACGTAGAGCAGGTATCTGGAATCGCAAGAGTATCCTCAACTAGCCCCGTATCAACCGCTGACGCACAAAGAAGAACTTGAGCGGTGGCACCCGGGGCAATCACGACTGGTAATTGTGCCTGAGGGACAGAGAAGAATACGTTTCCAATGAGGTATGGCTTTGAGATTACAAGGGGCTCATCTATCGAAGAGTTGCGTATAGTAACACTCCTACATTCGAGTGTGCCAATATCATGGTCGTTAACAATGACAACGTTTCCATCGCCTGCGTTGAACTGAACGGCGGCCTTATTTCGTGTTTTCAAAACAATTACATGCGCGGTGTCGGAACTTCCTATACATCCAAACTCATCAACTACCGTAACCACGTACGCTCCGCTATCACCTGTGGTAATAGAACGAGCAACGCTCCCATCATTCCAAGTGTAGGACCGATATCCATCCGGTGCTGTTAGCGTAACAACATCATCCAAGCATAACGTGAGAGACCGATTTGCGGTAATGTTGGGACGAGGTTTAGGATGAACAATGATGTTGATGAACGCAGTCCGAACGCATCCAACCGTATCCACCGTTGTGCACGTGTATGTGCCACCAGTGCGTACTTGTATCGAGCGCGATGTTTCACCAGAAGACCATTCATATTTTGTTGCAGGCCCATCCACATCAAGAAGTATTGAATCTCCTTCACAGATTTCGCGCGCCGATGAAGTAATTCGTGGTTCAAATGCATTCTTTTCTACAACACGGACCGTGTCATATGCTGTTAGGCATGTTTGCGGGTCAAACGCAGATACGATATATCTGCCAGCTTTAGTAACGATGCGCCCCTTTGCTACAGTGCCATCGTCCCACCGGAATGATTCGTATGGTCCGCTCGCTTCGAGGTATACGCTATCATCCTTGCAGATCAACAACAGTTCTTCTGGAGGATTGATTGTGATATTGGGACGGGGCGCATTAAGATTGCTTCGGTAGATGCCCTCACCAACGGCCCAACCGAGCGTGTCGTTCACAAACCAAATGTCGTCAATGTTCCCACGAATCCCACAGTTACGGTTTTCCCATGTCCTACCTTGATCCGTTGTGTAGAGGACCGTTCTGTTTTCTCCTGCTCCCCAGCCCCTGTTTTCATCGAGCAGAAAGGTGCCAAACATATTTTGGCCTGTCTGCGTCTCGGACCAAGACTGTCCGCCATCGGCGCTAAATCGCATCGAGCCCACGCCGGGCGTTTCTCCATCACAATTGGTACCTGATGTAGGTAGTAGGATGGAATTTCCTGAAACCGCAATTTCTTCCGTCCAGACCTTCGTGCCAGTACTTGAGAATTTCCGCCATGTACGTCCAAAGTCTTCAGTGCGCCACAATACGCCGCTGCTTACGGCAAAACCAGAGCCATCCCTAAAGATCAACCCATCGCTCAATCCGCTCAATGGTTCTGATTGATAAAAGACAGACCACGAGTCTCCGCCATCTTCAGTTCTAAAAAATGCTTGAACTCCGGAAGCACAACCACCAACGAAAAAGATGCCAACATTCTGATTGATCCAATAGGAGCCCCATCCCTTTTCACCATTGGGATCATAAGGAGAAATATCTCGCCAGCTTCTTCCTCCATCAACACTTTTGAAGCAACCAGCAACACCAGAAACAAATCCTATTGTTGGAGTCACGAACTGCACGTATTCTAGAAATGCACCTGGTATCGAAGAGCCAGCCCACGTTTTACCACCATCCACAGTACGAACGATGAATCCTTGAATACTGCAGGCCCACCCTAGATTTTCATTTCCTGGCATGAAAAACACATCGAGGTAATACCCTTGATTGAAAGGGGCGGGCAGAGCAACTTCTTTCCACTGTGCAGATGCGGTTCCAGCCAGCAGAACTACGAAGAGTGTTAGAGGTAGTAGATATCGTCGCAAAAGAATCATCGTATAAAGATCGCTTTGCCAATGTAACGTTTCTGGTTGGACGTAATAGATAGCATGTAATTTCCTTGAGGAACGGGAATATCGGCAGTATTCTCGCCATTCCAAACATAACGGAAACTGGCTCCTGATGCTATCACGTGTTCATGACGAATCGTAGAGCCAACAGCGTTTAGAATTAACACCTCAAACGCATCACCATCGGAACACGGAATTGAAATTGCAACCTGATCATGTGCAGGAACGGGCGATACCGTTACATCACGCATAGAATATTCGGTAACGGAATTGGGCTCTTGCACTACGAGCTTAACTGCCGTCATCCAATTCCACTGATCACCTGCGTTGGCACTTCCATCTCGGTTGACTGCATTTGCAATTGCTTGAAGGAAATATGTTCCAGTCTGGGCAGGAGCCACCCAGGTGAACGTAAACTGGGTCTCACCTGCCGTAAGCGATTTGGGCTCTATATGTGTAAGCTCACCCATTGAGATTCTAAGCCCCTCGCCTTGGATAGTTTCCAGAGAACCAGCGTTGGCAGAGCCCGCCTCTGACGACTTAGCAGATACATTAATGCCCGTTGCGGGGCGAGTTGCGTGGGCCACAATGAGGGTTAGAGTAGTCCTAGACCCTGGATTGACGGTAACCGTGTTGTTTACTGCCTCACGAATGGAAACACGTGTAGCCGTGTTCTGAGTGGAGCTATGGCAGCCACCCGGACCACATCCCGTGGAAGTAGGCGAAGTCCTGCCAACTTGACCCGTGCTACTTGAAAGGAGGGGAAGTGTAGTAAGGAAGAAGACAATCGAAGACGAGATGATATTCATGTTGCAAAGATTCGTAGTTGAATGATTCAGTTACGGCTATGGTGATAAAAAAAGCGGGGACGCACATTGAAGTGCGTCCCCGCTTAACATTTGATGCCGATTCGTCGGTTTATTGACGGACCAGACGGACCACCCAACGTTCGCTACCCGCGGTTAGAACCACGTTGTAGACTCCGTTAGCGAGAATACCCATATTCACAGACGTACGGAATGTACCGCCGTTTGCTGTTTCATTGAGTGTCATCACGAGTTCGCCCACCACATTCACAAGTTCGATGCGGACAGGGCCAGACTCGCTGATCGTTGTTTCAATAGAGAACTGACCATTCGATGGGTTCGGGAAGACGTGGAGTTCAGCTTGATGGCCGGCAACCACATCACCTTCAACATCCGTAAGGATTACGTCAAATGCATCAGAAACCGCAGGACAAGTGTTGTTATCTGCAATCTCAACACGGTATGATCCTGGAAGACCTACCGTATAAGCCCTTGCCGTAGCACCGACGATGATCGTACCGTTACGGAACCACTGCCATGATTGAGCAGTTGCTGAGTTTGCACTAAGAACATCACCCAGACGAGTGATCGTTGGAGCAACTGGTAGGTTGTATACATCAACCACTGTCTTAGCCGAATTGCTCGGGCAAGATGTGTTGTCAGTAACTGTTACCCAGTATTCGCCAGCGCGCTTAACCGTGATCGAGCGACCCGTAGCACCGTTCGACCAGATGTATGAACCAAAACCAGCCGGTGCCGTCAGAGTTACTTCGTTACCATCGCAGAACGCTGTAGGGCCATTAACCGCGATGACTGGAGAAACGATTGAGCTTGTCTTGACACGCGCGGTGTCGGAAGTGCCTATGCAACCATTTACGTCAACAACTTGGCTGTAGACCGTATCCGTTGAGCGAAGAACGATAGTGCGTGAAGTGCCGTAGTTGGTGCCAGAAGTTGCAACCCATGTGTATGAGACAAAACCCGCTGGAGCACGCACCGTAACACTATCACCGGAGCAGAGTGTTGGCGAACCAATAATAGTGAGGACAGGTGTTGGCTTAGGATTAACGGTAACATCTGTTTCCGTTGATGTTCCTGTGCAGCCATTGTTGTCAGCGATTGTTACTGTGTAGGTACCAGCCATCGTTACCAAGATCGACTGCGTTGTTGCGCCGTTCGACCAACGATATGCGGTAAAGCCACTAGGTGCAGTAAGTGTTACGCTTCCACCTTCGCAGAACGTTGTTGGACCACTGATAGCTACGATTGGAAGAGCACTTGGGAATACATTGATCTGTATTGTATCCGAGCTGTTCGAACAACCATTACCGTCAGTTACTACAGCCCAGTACTTGCCTGTTGTGCGGGCAATGATACTACGTGCTGTTTCACCCGTGTTCCACACATACGATGTAAAGCCGATTGGAGCGCTCAGAGTTACGTCTCCACCTTGGCAGAACGTTGTTGGACCAGAGGCCGTAAGGACTGCGTTTGGAAGACTGTTGACCGTTACGTTGATCGTGCTAAGCGCAGTACATGCAAAACTGTTGATCTCGCTTAATGTAAGTGTAGCTGCGCCTGGAATTGTCCACTGCACCGTTACGTTTGGAGTACCTTGTCCAGCACGGATGATGTTGCCACTAGAAACAGCCCAGCTATATGCGTTACCTGGGATACCAGGTGTGCTATAGTTCTGAAGTGAATTCTGGCAAGCAGAAGTTGGACCAGTGATAATTGGATTCGGAAGTGGGTTGATCGTTACATTCAACGAACCTGTTGAAGCACAACCGAAACTCGATGTGTGCATAACCATTATCGAACCAACAATCTGCGTCAAGCCGGCATTTGCCCACTGAACACCAACCACTAGTGTACCTTGTCCAGAAATGATAACACCATTCGTTACAGTCCAACTTGGCGTTAGCGTACCTGAACCAGCAGAAGTTCCAGGGTTGCTAGACGTGTAGGTAGCTGTGTTGATCGTTTGCGGCAAATCTGTAAGATCCGTAGCGCATACTGGCGAAGGACCGGTGACTGTTGGCACAGGTGGTACCGGACGGATGGTGGTGTTAAGCGTATTCGTGCCAAAGCACGATCCCCCAAGAAGAGCGTCGGCAACGTCGTCGCGTACAGTAACTGAACCAGCAAGGGTGTTTGGCCATACTGGGGCGATCCATGTTACGCGGATCGTATTTGGTGCAATCGCTACGAACGATCCACCTACTACGGTCCATGTATATGTATTGCCAGCTACCAACGCTGTTGTGTAGTCTTGAACGCTGTTACCACAAGGATTGATTTGACCAGTTACAACCGGAGTTGGTGTTGGACGAATCAGGACCGTGTCTCTATCCGTTGTGATACAGTCAGACCCAGGAACAGTCTCAGTAGCAGCGATTGTACCAGTACCGGTAGCACCCCAAAGAACCGTAATTGAGTTGGTGTTGTTACCAGCCGTAATCGTACCACCTGTTACTACCCACTGGAATACGTTGCCAGGAGTTGGAGTTAGAGTGTATACGTGAGTGCTGTTGTTGCAAACGATACCTGGGCGGCGTGTGATCGGATTACCGTAACCCGTGGCAGACTGTACGTCTGGTGTTGGGATAGGGTTAACACGAATGTTCACCGTTGAAGTAGCAAAGCAGAATCCACCAAGCGCTGTTTCTGTAACACTCATCGTGTGAAGACCTGACTGGATCCAACGTACTGTGATTGCATTGCTTGCAGGGTAACCTACAATAGTTGCAAATGCTGTTGCTGGAGTAATCAGCCAGTTATATGTGCTTCCCGGAACAGCCGGTGTAGAATATGTATGCTCCTTGTTGATACATACAACCACAGGACCACTAATAACAGGCGTTGGTGTGTAGCTAACGGCCACGTTCTGTGTTACAGTTCTGAAACACGGCGTACCCGTTGTTGTTTCCGTAACTGTAACGGTGTTGTTGCCGATTGTTTGCCACGTTACCACAGCTTGATTAGTTGTTGCCGAACCAACGATTACACCACCACTTGCAATCCAGAGGTATGAACTAGCAGCGTTTAACGGTGTTGAATACGTGATTGACTGACCTTGACAAGCTTGGTTAACAGCACCACCTGGTGATACGCGGGAGATAGCTGTTGCCGTTGGCGTTTGTTGAACAGTTACGTTCTGTGTTGCAGAGCGGAAACAGTTACCAGATACGTTGGTTTGTGTAACAGCAACAGCATATGTACCAGCGTTATTCCATGTAACCATTACGCTTGAACCAGTGATGGAAGAAACGATCGTGCGATCGGCTGCTGTTCCACCAATTGTCCAGTTGTACGAGTTCCCAGCAACTGCTGTTACTGAATATGTCTGCGTTGTGCCAGAACAAACCGGTGTGCCACCAACGATTACTGGATTTGGCTGGTCTTCAACCGAAACGCTAGTCGATGTGGTAGTAAAGCAACCCAAATTAAGTGTTGCCGTTTCCACTACCGTTAACGTCTGATTTCCAATTGCCGTCCAGTTAACCGAAACTGCATTAGTATTGTTTACACCAGTAATCGTTCCACCAGTTACCGTCCAGAGGTACGTTGTACCGCCGAGGTTTGGAGTAGAATATGTGATCGTCTCGTCCAAGCAAGCCTGGTTAAGTAGACCAACTGGTAAAGAACGTGTGATTACTGGAGCTGGCTTAGTAGTTACAGTAACATTTGTAGTAGCTGTAACAACACAGAGGCCAGCTGTTTCAGTTACTGTTAGAGTGCGACTGCCCGCTGTGAGCCAAAGTACTGTGATTGAGTTGTTGGTTGTACCAGATGTGATCGTGCGGTCTGCTACTGTACCCGTAACCGTCCAAGCAAACGTGCTACCAGCTTGAGCTGGCGTGCTATACGCTTCTGTTGTGTTTGAGCAAGCATTCAGATTGCCAGTGATCGTTGGTGTAGGCATACGTGTAACGGACACATTCTGTGTTACCGTCCTGAAACACGGTGTACCTGTTGTTGTCTCAGTTACCGTGATCGTGTTGTTGCCAACTGTCTGCCACGTTATGGATACAACGTTTGATGTAGCTGCACCGTTGATCGAACCACCAACCACCGTCCAGAGGTACGAGCTTGCGCCGTTCGCTGGTGTAGTGTAGGAGATCGTTTCACCGTTACATGCTTGATTGAGTGGAGTACCAGCAACACGCGTGATTGCTGTAGCTGTTGGTGTCTGTTGAACGTTCACAACAAGATTTGCTGTGCGTGAGCAGTTTCCAGAGTTGTTTGTTTGAATTACCGATACAGTATATGCACCAGCATTAATCCAAGTAACAGACATGCTGCTACCAGTTACACTTGAGGTAATCGTGCGGTCTGTTGCAAGACCTGTGATCGACCAGTTATATGTGTGACCAGCTACTGCTGTTACCGAATATGCCTGCGTTGTGCCAGAACAAACCGGTGTGCCACCAACGATTACTGGATTTGGCTGGTCTTCAACCGAAACGCTAGTCGATGTGGTAGTAAAGCAACCCAAATTAAGTGTTGCCGTTTCCATTACCGTTAACGTCTGATTTCCAATTGCCGTCCAGTTAATCGAAACTGCATCAGCATTGTTTACACCAGTAATCGTTCCACCAGTTACCGTCCAGAGGTACGTTGTACCGCCGAGGTTTGGAGTAGAATACGTGATCGTCTCGTCCAAGCAAGCCTGGTTAAGTAGACCAACTGGTAAAGTCCGAGTGATCGATGGTGCTGGTTTTGCCGTAACAGTTACTGTAGCGTTAGCAGTAGCTGAGCAAAGTCCAGCAGTTTCCGTTACCGAAAGGGTACGTGAACCTGCTGTAAGCCACATGATTGTGATCGCATTGTTCGTTATACCTGTTGTTGTGCGATCTGTAACTGTACCCGAAACGGTCCAAGCATACGTGCTACCTGCAACTGAAGGAGTGCTATATGTCTCATTACCATTCGAGCAAGCATTTAGGTTGCCCGTGATTGTTGGTGTTGGCATGTACGTAACAGCAACGTTAAGAATAGATGTTGCAGCGCAAAGGCTGGTAGCATCCTTCTCAACTACTGTGATTGTTTGTGTGCCAACTGATGTCCAACGTACAGACGCCGAGTTCAGGTTTGTAGCTGTAGTAAACGTAGCGCCAGTTGCTGTCCACTGATAGATAGCACTTGGATTGTTTGTTACAGAGTACGTAAGAGAAGCTGGGTTTGTAACTGAATTGTATGCACAAGCCTGGTTTGGCCCAGATACAACCTGAACAATTGGCTGGTAGCGGATAGTCACCAACACCGTAGCGCTGCCCGTGCAACCACTAAGTGTGTTTGTTTCTGTTACCGTGATGTTAGACGTGAGCGTAGAACCAGCAGCTGGGTTGTTGAACTGCAATGTGATTGCGTTTGTACCACCGCCACCAAGAACTGCTACATTAGAAAGACTCCATGAGTATGTATTGCCTACAATGTTTGGAGTGCTGTATGTGGCAATCTGCTGACCGCAAACGTTTGTTGGACCCGTGATGGCCGGAGCCGGCGGATTTGTAATCGTTACGTTCAGTGTTACAGTTGTTGTACACTGCGAAGCGGTGTGCCACTTAGCAAGTGTAAGTGTACCTGTACCAACTGTAGTCCACCTCACAAATACGGTTGATCCATTATCTGGACCAGGGTTTGTACCTGTGTTGTCAGAGATCAGACCGCTAGATGCCGTCCACTTTTGCGAGTACGAACCAACGGCAGCGATCGGATCTGAATTTCCGTATTGGATTACTTGATTCAAACATGCGCCACCTGTTGCACCACCAGCCGTAATACGTGTAATCGTAGGAGCTGGTGTTGGCACGAGGGTGATTGAGCGAGATACCGTCTTCGAACAACCAGTAGCATTTGTTGTTTCTACAAGCTGAAGCGTGAACGAGTTGCCACCGCCAATTGCACCGGTAAGAACCGTTGCCGTTGCTTGGTTTGACCCTGACGTGATTGTTGCATTACCAGCAGATACTGTCCATGCATAGTTGTTAGCAGGAGCATTGTTAGCCGTGCTGTAAGATACAACAGCGTTGTCACAAACCGTTGCAGGTCCGTTGATTACCGGGTTAGGTGTTGCGTTAACGTTTACGTTGAATGTTGCGCGGTTAATACAACCAACAACACTTGTCTGCGTAAGCACTATGGTAGCGTTTGGATTAGAAACGTTACCCCATGTTACTGTTATGCTATTGCCGTTTAGTACTGTTACGGTAGAAGGATTGCCAACAAGACCTGTGCCAGTGGCACCACCTGGTGTTGTAATTGTTCCACCTACAACATCCCACTTATAGGTGTCACCCATAAAGAGTGTTGCACTGTAGACGGATGTTGATGTTGGCGAACCAACTGAATTCTGACAAACCTGCGCCGGACCAGCGATGATTGGCTGTGGTTGTGGATATACCGTCACGTTGTAGGTGAGGTTGGTTACGCATCCACCAAATGCTGGTGGAAGTGTAATAGCAAGGTTGATGGTACCAATGTTTGTCCCACCCGTGGTGTTCCACTCGGCTACGATCGCTGAAGTGCCTTGGCCACTACGAATCACACCTGCTACTGTACCCGTAGGCATTGCCCATAGGTACGTTGTTCCCACGGGTAATACGCAAGCTGCCAGACGCGTTACGGTGTAGGTAGTAAGGTGCTCTTCAAAGCCACCATAGATACATGCAATAGTAGGACCGTTGATTACTGCGTCAGATACCGTAGGGTTAATCGTTACCTCGTAGACCGCTGTGTCTGCACATCCAAAAACATTCGTTTCAATCATGCGGATCTTCACAGGCAATGGATTGTATACACCATTGCATGCAAGAAGATGTGATCCCCATGTTGTGTTAAACGGATTAACAGTACCGATGCCCACGTTGTTTACAATTAGTGGCGTTGTACCTGTTGGAGGATTTGTTGCAACCGGAATCTCAACTGTGTTGTCGGCTACTCCAAGAATTCTCCAGTCATACCTTGCATTCCATAAACCCGGCAAAGCTGTATACGATGCCGGTGATGGACCGCATGAAACAAGTGGTCCAGTAACTACTGGAATTGGCTTAGGATCAACAGTAACGGTAATGAAAGGCGAAACAATTGGGCAAGCCGTTGCTGGAATTGGACGATTGTATGGGAAAGCACCAGTACGCAGCTGAGCGGTGACTTCGAAGTCAACACCAAACGGAGCAGCAGGGTTTCCAGCAAGGACGCTCAATGCAGGAATCGTGATTGGACCAATTGGGCCACCCGTGCCATTAAACGTAACGGCTGGTGTCATTGATACACCAAAACGAAGGATTTCGTACGTTACGCCGTCTTGTGAGCCAGCGTAGGTGAAGTTCACCGGCTGTTCCCAACAGACAGGGTTTGGTGTATACGTATCAGCAAACACAATAGGTATATCAAACACCGTTGCCGTTGGCTGAGCCGTAAGAATAACCTGGCAGTCTGGTGGGCTGGTGAGGGAGGTAGCTACTACACGATATTGGTAGTTTGGATTGGACAGAAGCGGGAAGCCTCCAAGTGGCAACGTGTTGTCAACAAGGACAAGATTTACACCATTACCATTAGCAGGGGCACCTACTGGAACAAATACAGGGGGAATTAGAGCACCCGTACTGTTATCGCGGATCTGCGCACACTCCAGTTGGTAATTCACCCAAACTTCTGAATTGGCAACATTAGCGTTTACATCGTCACCAAAACATACAACCGGAACGGCGATGGTAACGGCAAGAGCCGCATTTGGGATCTGGTGAACATTAACAGTTGCATTTGCAAGCGAGGAAACGTACGGTCCGCAGATAGGAGCAAGGTTAGATGCCACTACGCGGAATAAGTACACCGTTGCTGCAGGAGCAATTGTTGTAAATGCAAGGTTTGCAGTTGGAACCGTGAAGTTTAACGGGAAACCTGTGTTACCATTTTGTGGGGCAACCGTGGCATTTGCCCACGTTGTACCACCGTTTGTTGAACGCTGAACCTGATACGAATATCCGGTTTGCGAGTTAGCAAGCGTAAGTGGGGCTGTTTGTGTTCCAATATTACAGATGTCCTGTGGTGTTACACCAAGAGCATATTGTGTTGGGACCACATTCAACGTCACATTGTAGTCAGGTGTTGTAGCACCGCAACCACCAGGGTGAATTTCCGATACCTTGATTTTTGCCGGTGAAGCTCCGTAAAACACTACGCGGATTTGCGAAGCATTTAGAGTACTCGGTAGTACCTGGCTTACACCAGCTGTCACAAGTGCTGGAAGAGCCGCATTTATGAATGTTGTACCATTATCTACTGAGTAGGAAACGATGTAGGCATTCGATACCGTCCACGAGTAATTGTTGCCAAGGAACTGATTTGTTGAATACTGATTTGTGTACGTCCATGCAGATGCGGTAGGCTGACCAACTGGGTTAGTGAGCTCCTGACAAGCCACATTTGGATTACGGCCAATAACTGGCGTATTCAATACAATCGCTGGAGTAGGTATCGGGTCTACAACAAAGTTGGTAATTGTTGAAGTAGCGCAAGCAGAGATAGGATCTGTTCCTGTAACCGTGATAGTCTTTGCACCAGCACCACCAAGGGCGGTGATTTGGCGGGCAAGGTCGGGAGGTGCACCTGCTGCGTTGAGAGTTACACCCGCTGCTGCCCATGTGTAGTTAACACCCGGCTGGCCGGCTCCGCCGTTCGTTGCAACTGAAACGTTGATCGGAACTAGCGTGTTCACACAGAATGGAAGTACCGGCGCAAACGTAATTGGCGCTGGTGAAGGACGTGCATACAGTGTGGTGTTGGTTGTGCCAATCGGGCTTGGACAACCTGCAGCACTCGTTAGCTGTGCATTGATTGTAACAACAACATTCTGTGGTGCGAGAGTGGCATTTTGAGCTATCTGACCCCAATTTACTGTACGGCCAGCTAGACCCGCAGGCTGCGCAAATGGTTGTAAACCGGCAACTGAACTTCCCGCTGGGGCACCTACCAAGTTTACGGTCAACTGTCCAGCCTGAGTTGTAGTAATATTATACAACTGTGTAGAAATTAGGTTCTGCGGCGAAGCTGCACATGATGTTGCCACCGGCGTAATTACAGGTACTGCAGGAACTTGATTGATCGTGAATGGCGTAGTTACAGTAGCAGCACAACCAGTGGTTGTGTTAGTAACCGTAAGTGAAAGCGAATACGACGAAGTAGGACCCAGCGGGTTCAAGAACGTAACGCTCATGTTAGGATTACCGTTGGCACCTAGCGCACCAATATTGTCCGGGTCTGCAGACTCTGCCCATAAGTACGTTGGTACACCACCACCATTAACTAATGCAACAGTTGAGAACGTGTGAGCTTGATTGCCACACAACGTTGGAGAAGGTGCACCAATACTAAAGGTTGGGTTCGGGTTGATTGTGATTGTGTAGGTTTCTACAGCGGCGCAACCCACGTCTGTGTATTCGTCAGAAATTGTTCCTGTTCCTGCACCGAGCCACGTTACCGTGAATGCAGTTGCAACCGCTCCAACACCATTTGCCTGGAGTCCCACTATCACAAACGGTAGCGATACAGCCGTTATAGTTCCGCCTGAAACTGCGATCGTGTGAGTACCACCACCACCAATGGTGCTATACGGCACAACGTTTCCTGGACCAGGAGCGGCACAAGGCGTGAATGATCCCGTAATACCGAAGCTAGCAGCAAGTGGCGTAGCTGTTACTGTTACGTTAAGTGTAGAAAGCGCCTGGCAACCATTAACCGTGTTCTCTACAACTGTTGCACTACCAGCACCAACGTTTGGCCATTGAACTGTGATAACAGTAATGCCAGTATTAAAAGTACCACCAAGAGCAGGACCACCTGGGGCAGTAGCTGTATTCGGAAGTACATTCGTTGGAGTACCACCAGTTACGGAAACGATATTTCCGTTTACTACAACCCAACGGTATCCATTAAGAGCATTTGGGCTGTTAAGTGTGTACGAGAATTGTTGTGGTGTTGGAGCAGATTGATATGATGGGTTTCCAGCTGCTGAAGGAACAAATTGGCAAGGCGTATTTGCACCTACAATTGCCGGAGTTGGCAATGGATGGACCGTTGTTGTTGTGCTATACGTGCGAGTACAACCATTTGTTGTTGTCTCAATCACCGTCATGGTGCCAGTACCAGCTGCAGTCCAATTCAGTTGACGCGTTGTAATATTAGCGATAGGTGTTCCGTTTAGATACCCAGCAGAAGCACCGGTATATGTAAATGGAAGTCCCGATGCTGTATACGTGTAGGTATTGCCAGGAATGATCGTACCTGTTACAGTATACGTGATGTTTGTCATCGCACAGACCGAAGGCAAACTACCAACAACTGTATTAGCTGGCGGCAGTGGGTTAACAGTAAAGGAGGTCTGAAGTGTTGGTCCAGTACAAAGGTTAAAGCCTGGGTTAGGTCCGTTCGAAGGAATCAGTTGAACTGTTACTGTTGCTGGACCGAGTGGCTGAACAGGCATGTTCGTTACAGATACGACTTTCGTGTTCGTATTGGCAACTGGGAACGAAGCTCCAATGGTGTTCGTTACGAACGACCATGTGTAAAGTCCGTATCCAGCAGGAGAGGTAAACGTAACGTTGTTAAAGCCAGCGACCAAGGCGCAGATTGCACCTGGTGCTACCGTGAGCGGGCCAACCGGTGTCGCGAAGATCGTTACACGGTTCGTAAACGTGCTTATAAAGGAACAGTTTGTTGGTGCCGGACCAGTCTCTGTTAGTTGAATGTCATAGTTTGTACCCGTGTTGGAGCCACCGGCCGAAAACGTAATATCAGCAATCTGGTTTTGAGCGCCCGAGGTTATAATAGCAACACCCGGAGCCGTTGTGCCCCAGGTAAGCAACGAAGCAGTTGTTGATGGAACGGCTACATATTGAACCGTTGCACCTTGGCAGATGTTCTGCGTGCCAGTGATTGTTGCAATTGCTACCGGCTGTGCATTAGCAACAACTGCATAGTCGGCCGTTTGTACTGTTGCACAGTTGTTCAGCGAGGTGATACCATAATAGTACCACGTTTGATTCACAGTTGACGCAGGCAGGACTGTGATGAGATCCCATGTTGGACCAACACCAACAGGTGTTCCAATGAGCGTTCCACCAGTTCCTATACACGGAACGTTTGGCGTTGGGCAACGGAAGAACGCAGTTTGTGTACCGTCGAGTGCAGGTGCATCAGGTTCCCACGAATATACCTCAAGTGCGAAAGGACCACCAATACGCTGGTTCACACCAACTGTACCGACGGCCGGTTGACAATTAGACACAAGACCGATAGAATGTTGGTCTTGCGCTGGTTGAATGTTCAAGAGGTTATCTTCAATCAGCTCAACAAAGATGTCAATCTGTCCAGCATTGGCGTCACCTTCTAGGTGGAGCACAAGCTGCACCGAGACATCAGCTGGGTTCTGATTCGGTGGGACTGGTCCCGGTGGGAGCGGACTGTAAAACGGAACATTATCGAATGTAACGATGAGCGTAGTTCCTACAAGTTCATACCAAATTTCTCCGCCACCCTGTGGCGAAAGGTCAGTGTTTGCAAGATAGATGGCATCGTACGTTTGGCCGAATCCCGGAGCAGCAATATCGCGAGGAGCAATCTGTACGGCTAGTGGATCGTTGCGGAACGTAATAAAACCGTTTGAACCAACATAGAACCCGTCCACGTTTAGGTCGATTAAGCGACCGTGATAACGGAACTGGCCAACGATGTTTTGCTCGGCCGACACTTCGTCGTCATCCAAGTTAAGGTCGACATCGTTGCCACCTCGCCCAGCAAAGACATATGCTGGTGGAAGGTTGGCGACATAACCGGAAAAGATACCGGGTGCCACGACGAGTGTTGTCCGAAGTGTTGTGGGCTGTCCAGCACAGATCGGGTTAGGACCCGGACTTGCTAACAGATTAACTGTTTGCGCCTTCACTGAAATGCCTGTTAGCACAGCAGCGGTCGTGATGACCGTCAACAACAAAGTCTGAAGCCAGCGGCCCACACTCCGTTGTTGAGAAGAGTACGCGGAATCGAATCGATTCATACGATCCTCCAAATGAGACGTTGAAATATTGTTATTCTTACTATTTAAATTTTTCATTGACACTGATGATTTCTCATCTGATTGGTCATCGGCTACAAACGCCGAAAGGCGCCCAAGGCACCGTTGATTTTCAGTTTGTACGTTGTTGCGTTGGGTCATAGTGTTTCCCCGGATCTGTTAGTAGATACGGAATTGCGCACAACGCCCCCGTTACCAGAGGTGTGTACACCGCCGCGAAAATAGGCCCACAGCGCCATACTACCAAACGGGAGTTTGCCACATAGCGTGTTCTTTTTCATGTTTATCACTTTCATTTTCAGATCCGCCAACAAATGTACGTAAAACTACGTGCGAATACGCATACAAACATGTGGAAGGGATTCCACACCACCAAACGTATAGGCAAGAGAACGGTGGAATTGCCCCCGAAAACCAGCCCACCTTGATGGCAGAGGCTAATCCACAAGCCCCGTGCCAAATTCCTCAGAATCGCGATTGAGCTTAACGTAACCCCATAGATCTTCGATTAATTCGGTTATTCCCTCGTGTGCCACGGAAGACATCAACTGTGCCTTGTGCTTCTTCACAAACTTGCTCTTCGCTAGGGCTACTCGCTCGTCTGGGGTTAATGTGTCAGACTTTGTAATCCTAACTAGCCAGGGTTTGCGTAAGAGCGAGGCAGAATAGAGGCCAAGCTCGTTCCTGAGAGTCTTGAGATCCTTTTCTAGATCGGCAGACTGGGCGTCAATCATAAAAAGCAACACTGCCGTACGCTCGATGTGCCTTAGAAACTGAACCCCAAGCCCCTTACCAAGATGGGCACCTTCTATAAGACCGGGGATATCGGCAACGGTAAAGCTGCGGAACTCACCTGCCCGCACAAGGCCAAGATTTGGCACAAGTGTGGTAAATGGATAGTCGGCAATCTTTGGTCGGGCAGCAGAGATTGTGGCAATAAGGGTGCTCTTACCAGCGTTAGGGAAGCCCACAAGCCCTACATCTGCTAGAATCTTGAGCTCAAACTCGAGGTCAAGTTCTTCGCCTGGGGTGCCCGGGTCGGACATACGGGGCGCCTGGTTGATGGAGGTTACAAACTCGGAGTTGCCCCGCCCGCCTCGGCCACCAGTTGCTACAACTACTTGCTCGCCGTGTTTTGCAAGGTCGGCGATTTGGTCTTTTGTTTCTTTGTTTCGGACAATTGTTCCAGCAGGAACGCGAATTATAACGTTATCCCCACTCTTGCCAGTGCAATTGCTCTGACCACCCCGTGCGCCGTCCTTGGCCTTGTAATGCCTGCGGTAGGTAAAGTCGAGCAATGTGCCCAGCTGCCGGTCGGCCTCGATAATTACCGAACCACCGTTGCCACCATTGCCACCGTCTGGACCACCCTTAGGGACGTATTTTTCGCGACGGAATGAGATGTGCCCACCTCCGCCGTCTCCGGCAATAACGTTAATCCAAGCGGTATCGATGAAATTCATACAAAGCTCCTGTGGAGAGCCTGAGCAAACTCCATGGCCGCGGCACTGTCCGGGGCTACACCCTCTCGGGCAAAATATCTGTCAAGTACGCCGGCTGCTTCTTTCCATTGCTGACGCCTAAGTACATCATCTACAACGCTTTGGAAGGCATCTACGTCGCGGTTAAACACTTTACGGATCACTCGTTCCCTCGCCACGCTGTCAAGCATTGTTTCAAATCGTGCCACTACGCCACTCTTAACACCTTCGTTTAGGGACGCAACAACTTCTATGTCGGCCTCGGGTTGGATGAGAGACTCAATCACGTGTTCAATAACAGGATCGGCAATGATCTCTGTTGCAACCTCAGGTATAACTTCTACCTCCGTACCTGCTTCGGCGATTGCTGCTATTACGTTATCAATCACATCAATAAACGCACTACGTGTTAATGTCCGCAGCTCTTCTCTGTAAAGCAGACGCTCAAGTGCTTGCGAGATGGGCACAGCCCCCTTATCATCAAGGAAGATGATTACGGCCTCGGTAGGCACAGATTCTGGGGGTAGGTCTGGGTTGGCTTCAGCAAAAAACGAATAAATGCCGTTGAGGAGCTGAACGAACTCTTCCTGAGAGAGGTCGAGGATGGCGTCGTTGTCAATTTTTTCGATTATTCGTTCAAACTCTACAACACTGAGGATTTCATAGGCAGAAGCGTCTGGATTACGGGCCTTTGCCCACTGACGGATGCCATTGAGCAGATAGGTGTTGTCTTGCAGGTAGTTTAGGCGCAATAACACTTCGTAAAGGGGCTTTGTGGGCTCCCCACGATAAATGAACCACTTAAGTGTGGTTCGAGGTCTACACAAGAAGTTAAGTCGAGTCTTTACGGCCGCATCTATCGTTGCAACCAACTCCTCATGATCAAAACGTGCAGAATCTAGATACAAGTAGTCCAACTTGGGGAACAAAGCCCGCATCGCGTCATTCGCCGTATCAAACCGTGTGTTTGAGGTGCGTATTGCGCGCTCTTCGTGTATCCACCAATCTACCTCGGCTCTGAAGAACGCTCGGTAGGCGGGATGGATGTTCTCGTTTGCCACGATAGTGGCAAGGGGTACGGTTGGATTTCGCGTGTCGAGCTGCTGCTTGAGCTGCTTCCTTACACGGTCGAGTTCCTTTTCAAACATGGAATCTGCATCTCATTACTGCGGCGCAAGATACGAATCAATAGCCCGCAACGCCCCCTAATCTGTTGGAAACACGCCTCTTTCCTTTAGGAATATGGGTTGCAATAATGCTCTCGCGTAGCATCGGCAACTGTATCGCCTTAAAGGTTGGCGTAATTACAACAGGAGAATCCAATAAACTGAGGTTTGATACTGGATCCATCAATTTTAATGAGGGTCTAACAACATAAAAGTTCGGAACTGTTTCCACAGGGGTATGCACTACACTAACGTTATGGAAGCTTACCCAGTATATAAGCCCACCAATCAGACCCATTCCCACAAGAACGATTATCCAATTCCTAAGTGTAAAAGACCGCCGACATACCGCACGATGGACGGCATCTTCGAATGTATCAGGAGGCTTAACCTCAGGTAGACCTGTTAGAAAGCTGCGCACGAACACGCCGAGTTCAAAGTCTTCCGGTGGTAGAATTGGTGGAATTCCAGGCATTATGCCTCCACCGATGGAAAAACTTCAATATAAAGATCTCGGAGAAGATCTTGAAGCTGAATACGTCCGCGGCTGATCCTGCTCTTTACAGTTCCCATTTCTGTGCCTGTGATCGCTGCTATCTCTTCGTATGAAAGTTGATTCACATCCCTCAAAATTACCATCTCTCGGTATGTTGGAGAAACGCGCATCAATGCACGTTGTACATCCTGAACAATGGTTTTTCGATCAACATTTTCGTCAGGCATATATGATTCGTCTGGTATGTCCCAAGCGGTATCTACTTCCTTAACGTTAAACATTTCAGTAAATGTAATTCCAAACCTACGCCTGTAGCGCTTGAGTTCTGTACGAGCAAGATTGGATGCAATGGTGTACAACCACGTTGAGAATTTTACTTCACCAATAAACGTGTGGCCAAAACGGTGGAGACGTACAAATGTCTCTTGGGCTACATCTACAGCATCGTCATAATTACCGAGAAAACGATAGCTGTACGTTGTTATAGGTTCCTTGTAGCGCCTCATTAAAGACACAAACGCTGCTTCGTCTCCAGCAAGGTATTGTTTTAAAAGGACGTTGTCCGAGAGGTTTCTTGGCGATTTCATGATTGTTCCATGTGTGTTATACCCGCAGAACTCAGAAAAGTTCCCTACCTAAAAAGTGCCGTGAGCACGTGCGAGAGCCGTTCTACAGTAATAATATGCTTTGAAGGGGCTTCTGCCCCACGAGGAGCATATATCTGATCGAGACCAAGGCGGACGGCTTCACCAACACGTTGGTCGAGATACGCAACACGCCTAACCTCTCCTGTTAAACCAAGCTCGCCAACAAAGGCAATACCCGAAGGTATCGCAGTGTCCGTAACACTACTCGCAATCGCAACTGCAACACCAAGGTCTATTGCAGGATCCTGAACGGCTATACCACCTGCAACGTTCACAAACACATCACTTTGCCGTACCTGCACGCCCCCTCTTTTCTCTAGCACTGCAAGTATCATTTGGAGTCGCTTTGTATCGTATCCTGTACTAACACGTTGTGGAACGGCGTATCCCGTAGGAGAAACCAATGCCTGCACTTCAATAAGTAGTGGACGTGTTCCTTCCATCACCGCTACAACAGCAGTTCCTGGCTCGCCCATACTTCGGTTTGAAAGAAGCACTTCGCTTGGGTTGGTTACTTCTCTGAGTCCGGTGGACGTCATGTCAAACACACCAATCTCGTTGGTAGAACCGTAGCGGTTTTTTAATGCACGCAATACTCTATACGAATACGTTCCTTCACCTTCAAACTGAAGAACTGCATCCACCATGTGTTCCAGTACTTTGGGTCCGGCTATTAGACCGTCCTTTGTAACGTGACCAATGATGATAATGGGAATCCCACTTCGTTTGGCAATACGTGTGAGCAGCGATGTACACTCGCGCACTTGCGCCACGCTTCCGGCTGAAGATTCAAGGAGATCGGTGGTCATCGTTTGCACGGAGTCAACAACAACAAGCGATGGCGATGTGTGTTCGATCAGTGCAACGATGCGTTCAACATTTGTTTCAGACGCAACAACAATCCCCTCGCTTCTTACTCCTAAGCGTTCTGCGCGTTGTTTAATCTGATGTAAACTTTCTTCTCCCGTTACATATAAGCAGGCATGCTCTGTGTTTGTTAACCCAGCATACGAGGCAAGCTGTAACATGAGGGTGCTTTTCCCCATTCCTGGGTCGCCCCCTACAAGCACCATACTACCAGGCATGAGCCCACCACCTAACACTCTATCGAGTTCAGTCATGCCCGTGTGAATGCGTGATGCACTGTCTCCCTTAACATCGGTTAACCGAGTTGCAGCTCCTGCAACAATATTCACGCCTAATGTGCGGCGCTTTTGCGAAGCTTTGGTTTCTTGTGGAGCAACTTCTTCAATCATTGATTCCCATGTTCCACACGCTGGACAACGTCCAAGCCATTTTGGAGCCGTGTGCCCACACGAGGAACAGCGATATACGGTGCGTATCTTCATAATATGTACTGTAGTGAATGTGGAATCTATGGAATGTTCTGCGCGTGAGTTCAAGCACCAACATTAACGAAGCGTATACGGCATGCAAATCGGTAACGTACCGCTTTGCTAAGACGTTCTATTTTGCCTCGCGGTTTATCCCGCAGTCAAAGAGGAATGCTTGTTATGCCGTATATGCGTTTTGTAGGTATGTAGACGATATCATAGATGTGGCCATGGAGACGGGGAATGTGACGCGTGAAGATGCCGTAGTGCTGGTGGCTCAGTGGCGTGGGGATCTAGACGACTTGTACTCTGGAAACGTACGTTCTCATAGCAATGAGCTACAAGGGCAAATTCTCCTGGCTTGGGAGGATACGCTATCTCGGTATCATATTCCTCGCTCACTTCCAGACGAGCTGATTGAAGGCGTGTTGATGGATACTACCATTACACGTTTTGATACGTTTGACCATCTCTATCACTACTGCTACAAGGTGGCATCTGTTGTTGGCCTGATGACTTCTGAGATATTTGGCTACTCTTCCCCTACTGCGCTAAAGCATGCAGTGGACCTTGGAATTGCAATGCAACTCACAAATATCCTCCGAGACGTTGGTGAAGATGCTGATAGGGGCCGAATCTACCTCGCCCAAGAGGACATGAAGGAATACGGTGTTTCCGAAGAAGATATTCTTGCACATAAATTCACCCCACAGGTTAAGGCCTTACTTCAAGAATATGCGCGGCGTGCTATACGCTATTACCAATCGGCCGAGCCCGGTATTGCCATGCTTGATGCAGACAGCCGTATCACAGTAATTCTGATGAGTAGGAACTACCGGCGCATTCTCAACGTGATTCGGACAATGGACTACAACGTTTTTCAGCAACGTGCACGCTTGTCGCTTGTTAAAAAGTTGACTGCGGTTCCCACCGCATATATCGAGGCCTTGCGTATGCGCAAATATCACTCGTAGTAATACACCGCATCGGTGATACGGAACTGACCATACTCAAAGTCTCCATTTTCGAGATTCCAAACGAAATTAACTTCCATCGGAATCATCACACCTTCTACCTCTTGATAGTTCTTGCAATGCAACGTGAATGTTGATTGTTCGAACCCACTCTTGTGGTCGCGGTACTTATCACCGGTCACAATTCTATCAATCTCGCCCAGCTCATTCACGTGAAACGTTGCCTGTACTTGCGTATCACCATCTGTGATAATTGCACGTGCCGTTGAGGCATCTACATGAACCCAACGTAATGTACGCGTAGGCAATAATCCTGTTGGTAGCCACACAAGCTCACTCAAAAATCTAAAAAGCATAGAGGTATCTGTTTCTGGGCCTTCATACTCTTGAAGCGTTAGTGCGCCAAACAACTTGATATGTCCATGCCCGTTACCACCAATGTAACTAAGCTTTGCTGTGCGCCACCATGCTGCGTGATGACGAAGACGTGCATCCCATACAAAGCCCGGCTCCATGCCAGAGATAACTTCGGTTGAAGAAACCGTAAACCACATGCTGCCTGGGCGATGGCGGAACCGCGCTTGTTGTTTCAAAACCGCGTAGCGAATGTTTGGCTGACCTTCTTTAAGCGCAAAATGTAAATACCGCCTAACAGGTTCGGGTAGAGTTGATGCAAGCTTTCCTGTAAAGTGTGGAAGGGGCTCCTTCCCAACCGACCGTATCAATCGGCGAATACTTCTAGCAACAAAGATTCGTGATATCGTTGCACTTACTGCAACAAGAAACAAGATTGTTCCTAGCGATGCAATAAGAATATAGATGAGTTTTGGCATAGTTACTCCCGGACTACCGTCCAAGCTCCCACTGCGTAAGTCTGTTGGACGCACGTTGTGCGAGCTCCGTGCCAGCCATATAGATAAACAGAAACGGCACAACCTTAAACAAACCACGTCGCAGTGTTTGCTCAACAATGGCTGCACTAAATATTGTACCAACAATCCACAAGCCAACCATAATGCATACAATCCATATCAACGGGATTATCGGCTGTAGCTTACGTGTAGAAACAGCATTAACAACAAATAGCGTCACAAAGATCAAAAAGGTGCCGGCCCACAATCCCGTGTCTGCAACAACCTTTGTGATCGTAGTAGTAACAACGTCAAAAAAACGGGAGATGTCAAACCCTATCAGTTGCTCGCCCGAATACGGATGCACAGGTAGATAAAGGTTGAAGAACACAACGTGCCATGCCATAAACACGAGCAGACAAACCCCTGCTGCAACTCCAGCATAGATCATGGTTGTACGCCACGTAAACGCCCGAGCTATAAACGGCAGAGAAGCCGCTACTGCAATTGCAACGAGTAAAATACTTTCTGATCTCGACCAACAAGCCCCTGCAAGAAATAGTGTTGATGCCCACAACAAGCTAGGTTGTTTCTTTTCCGCCCCTTGCCATACAAGAATACCGGCAGTTACAACGAAGGCTGCATTAAGAAAGTCTGTCTGCAATAAATACGAATAGCCCAGCATCTCAGGCGTCAACAGATACAGAACAAAGAGGATGTTGGCGATAAAGGCATGCACGTGTTGCCGAAGTGTTGACCAAACAAACGTCGCAAAACCAAATGCAACGATACTAACCCATACCTGTCCGTATTCAAATCCAAGAAGCCGGTACATCACCTGCATCAACATTGCAAATGGCGCATAAAACGGTTGGTTGGAGAGCTGGCCTGCCAGTGATGGATCAGTAAACACTCGGTTTACGATGGTGCCTTCTTCAACTGTCTGCTTCGCAACCAAATCAATTCCAGCCATGGCATCAAAGGGTGTTACTGGCCAATACCAACTGGCCCAGGTCGCAATAAAAGCGATGTACCCAACCACACCCAGTACAACAACGTCATACATGGACAACGTCCAGCGTGGAGTTTGCACCAAACGTTTGTAGTTCTCTTGTACATTCTTCCACCATACATGCGGCGCCGCAGCCGTAACTGCCGCGCTAAGCATGAGAGTGGTTAGCGTAAGTGGAACATTACAAAGCGCACAAACAAAGAAGCTCACGGTATGCAAGAAAAAACCAGCAAGCAAGGCCAGTGGAATAGTAGCAGTACGTGGCATAGAAACGCGCAAGGCGCCAAGAGCTGCATATCCAGCAATGAACTCTAGAGAAAGAGATGCAATAAGGGGTATTGTTGCAGACACTACAGCCCCCTTTCATATTCATTGAGTAGCGAATCGATATTAGTTGCACCATTGCGGCGCGCTATCCAGACCTGGTTTGCTGTTAACACTACAAAGGCATTTGCTAGTTTTCTTCGTGAAGTGTCTGACCATGCAACCACAGGATGGAAACCAACCATCCAGGCAAAAATCCTTGGATCTGTCCAGATCGCATTGGTTTTCATATACCGGTTGCCGTATGCCATGGGTGGCAACAACAAGACATCAGTTGGCCGCATGTGGTTGGCAATGTATGTGGGTATCTCCACATTGGCAACGTGACGCATAAACAGCCGTTGTTTCCATGAACGGATTTTGTTTAGCGAATCCAGTTTGTCGCCGTACAGTCCAATCCTTGCATCATACGCTGTTGCATAGGTATTAGCGCCACCAAAGTCGGCAGATATCAACAACGTTAACACAACCACCATGATGATGGTGAGGATGAGACCACGCAGGGAAAAGATCGCCGGGTGCTCGTTCATAGGTTGGTAAGCCTATTAGTTGCCGGACAGTGCTTCAGCACCACCAACGATCTCCAGCATTTCTTTGGTGATGGAGGCCTGACGTTCACGGTTGTAGATCAACTGAAGGGTTTTGATCAGATCACGTGCGTTAGTGGTGGCATTCTCCATCGCCATGCGCCGCGCTGCATGTTCGGCAGCATTTGAATCTAGCAACGAGCGCCACACCTGAAGCTTGATGTACATTGGCAACAACGTTTCAAGGATTTCCGCACGTGTTGGTTCAAAGAGGTACTCGGCTGCTCTTTCTGAGTTGGCCTTTTTTGCTTCCGGGAGGATTGGTAATAACTGCATGTGGCGCACTTCTTGGCGCATCACGGTAACAAAGGTATTTGAAATCAGTTCCACACGGTCAAAACGGTGCGCCATAAACGAGTCTGAAGCAAGTTCCGCGATATCAACAGCCGTGCTGTAATCAAGTTTCATGAATACATCGTTGAACTCGCGGGCCACGGATTGACGTCCCTTTCGTGCAGCATTCACAGCACGCTTTCCAACGGGAATGATTGTTACAATTGCATTTGGAAGTTCGGCTCGGATCTCAGCAATTCGGATGGTAAGTGCACGCAACAGATTGGTGTTGAACGCGCCGCATAGTCCACGGTCCGAAGAAATAACGATAATGCAAACGTTTGCCGTAATCTTTTTTGTCTCAAAAAACGGATGTACAAATTCCGAATCAGCCGCGGCAAGATTAGCCAAGATCTTTTGTACTTGCTTTGAAAAGGGGCGTGCGCCGATAATGGCATCTTGAGCTCTACGCAACTTTGCCGTTGCTACCATGCTCATTGCCTGTGTAATCTTTGACGTGTTCTTAACCGAGGTTATTCGGTCTCGTGTTTCGCGTAGTGTTGCCATCCAAGCTTTCCGATCTAGATCAATTCACATTTCACAAAAACGACCAGTCTTTTAGGAGATACACTTGTACATAGTCTGCAACGGCAGACTCAAGGTTTCTAAACTCAACGTCTGGGAACTTCTTCTTCATCAACGACATTTCCGCCTGGGTATAATTCTGATACTGTTGCTCGAGTTCGGCGGGCATATCTGCATAGACGATGTTTGGTTCTAGCCCCATTGATGCAAACACCGCATTGATGAGATCATTCCAAGACCGCGCCACGCCTGTACCAAGATTCATGATGCCATTCACTTGGGGCTGACTCAATAGTTTCATCATCACGGTACACACGTCTTTCACGTACACAAAATCTCTCATCTGCCCACCATCCGGATACGCTGGATCTGTGCTCTTGAACAATCGTACGCTTCCTGTTTCCTGAATCTGTGGGATGGCCTTTGATACCAGACTCGCCATTGAACCTTTGTGGTATTCATTAGGACCAAAGACGTTAAAAAACTTCAAGCCTACACAAGACTGTTCAAGACCTTCCTTCCAAATCCACTGATCAAACAGATGTTTTGAATATCCATACATGTTCAATGGTCGTAGTTCCATGGATGCATCACTGTATCCCTGATCACCATCGCCGTACGTAGCCGCGCTACTAGCATAGATGAATCGTGCATCTCGTTCAAGAGCAAATTCTGCTACGTCAACACTGTAACGATAGTTGTTGTCGTACAAATAGTCCGCATCGGTCTCGGTTGTCACCGAACAGGCGCCCATATGTATTACGGCTTCAACGTCTTCTACGTCGCCCACCGTCATCATATCCCTAAACTCTTCCTTGCCAACAATGCCAATGAACTGTTTACCAACAAGATTCTTCCATTTCTCGCCCTTACCGAGCGAGTCCACCACGAGTACATCGTTGCGCCCTGCTGCGTTCAATGAAGCCAGGAAACAGCTGCCAATGAACCCTGCGCCGCCCGTAAGAACTATCATGAGGAATATTTCAATCTAGAGTGAAGCCGCAAAACGCTCAGTAAAGCTCTTGAGTACATCATTGAGTTGCGCTACGATCTCATCCGTGAGTGCTTTCTTAACAAGGAGCCCCTTGATGATCTCCGAGTGTCCGGCATGAACAAACTCAATGAGTTCTGTTTCGTACCGCTTGATGCTATCTACAGGGAGTTCATCCATGAATCCATTAGAAGCTGCATAGATGGCCACCACTTGGTCTTCAACAGGAACTGGCGAATACTGCGATTGCTTCATTACTTCGAGAAGGCGTGCACCTCTACGAAGTTGCTGCAGCGTTGTCTTGTCGAGGTCAGAGCCAAAACGCGCAAACGCCTCAAGAGCGCGGTACTGTGCAAGGTCTAGCTTGAGCGGGCCAGCAACTTTCTTCATGGCTTTGATCTGTGCGTTACCACCCACGCGTGAAACGGAGATACCAACGTTGAGAGCAGGACGGACACCGGCGTTAAAGAGGTTGGGTTCGAGGTAGATCTGACCATCCGTAATAGAGATCACGTTTGTTGGGATGTACGCCGAAACGTCGCCCGCTTGAGTTTCGATTACAGGAAGAGCAGTCAAAGATCCGCCACCCTTGGCATCACTCAGCTTAGCGGCACGTTCAAGAAGACGTGAGTGGAGATAGAATACATCGCCAGGATATGCTTCACGTCCTGGTGGGCGACGAAGAAGGAGCGACACTTGGCGGTACGATGCTGCTTGTTTTGAGAGATCGTCATACACCACCAAAGCGTGTCTACCAGAATCACGGTAATATTCGCCCATCGAACAACCACTATACGGTGCGATAAACTGAAGTGGAGCAGGGTCAGAAGCAGTAGACGCTACAACCGTTGTATAGGCCATCGCACCATACTTCTCAAGTGTAGCAACAACGTTGGCAATCGTAGAGCCCTTTTGTCCAATAGCTACGTAGATGCAGAACACCGGATTGATCCCTTGTTCTTGAGCTTCTTTCGTGTGCGTATAACGCTGATTGATGATTGCATCCAACGCAACAACCGTCTTGCCTGTCTGACGGTCTCCAATGATAAGTTCGCGTTGTCCGCGACCAATCGGAATGAGTGCGTCGATAGCTTTGATACCAGTTTGAAGGGGCTCTGTAACCGGCTGACGGTCTATAACACCAAGCGCAGGGCGCTCGATTGGGTAAATCGCCGACTCTTTGATTGGCCCCTTACCATCCATCGGACGTCCAAGCGGATCTACAACGCGGCCGATAAGGCCCTCTCCCACTGGCACCGATGCAATACGACCAGTGCGCCGTGCTTGATCACCTTCCTTAACAAGTGAATCTTCGCCGAACAACACAACACCAACGTTGTCTTCTTCGAGGTTAAGAACCATACCCATCACACCATTCGGAAACTCCACGAGCTCCGATGCCATCACCTTGGAAAGACCATACACACGCGCTACACCGTCGCCCACTTGAAGCACTGTTCCTACTTCGTAAATATCAGTCTCTTTTTCGAACCCCGTAAGTTGTCTACGAAGTATTGCGGAGATCTCGTCGGGTCTTACATCAGACATCGTATTGTATCCTTGAGAGTTTGTTCATTCGTTGTACGATCATCAACCGATGGCTAGTCTTTCCCTAAGCACACCAAGCTGGTGCCGAAGAGAGCCATCTAGCACATCATCACCTACGCATACGATGGCCCCGCCAAGAATGGCCGGGTCTACTTGATACGTGGCTACTATCGTCCTATTCATTCTTTTTGCCAGTGAAGTTTCGATGTTCAACCGCTGCGCATCATCAAGCTCCACGGCCGATGTCACACGAACACGTTCAACATTCTGAACCTTATCTAACATCACGCCATACTCCATCACGATCTCGCGTAAGAGATGCCCCCTACGCTTTTCGAGAAGGAGATCCAAAAAATCCATGGTTAAAGAGTTGACTTTGCCGCCCAGTACATCTGTGAGTACGGTCTTTTTAACGGACACATCGATGATGGGGCTACGGAGCATAGAACGCAGATCTTTGGAAACGTCGCCAATATGGCCAACAAGCGCAATGTCCTTGGATACTTCATCCACGATGTTCTTTTCCGTTGCTGTGGCCAGCAAAGACTTTGCATATCTACGTGAGATCTTGAGTGTTGACATCGTTTGGCTCAGTTCTTCGAGAGTTCGTTCATGTATGAATCAACAATGCGCTTGTGATCTTCACCTTGAAGATTGCGTCCAAGAAGTTTCTCCGTAGCATCAACAACAAGGGTTGACACTTCTGCACGAAGTGCTCTGATAGCCTCGTCCTTCTGACGGTCTATCTCGCGCTCTGCTTCTGAGAGTTTTTGCTGTTTCACAGCTTCTGCTTCATCAGCGGCCTTCACAATCATAGCCTCTGCCTGCACCTTTCCTTCGCGAACAATGGCCATCATCTCTTGCTGAGCACCTGCGATCTTTTCTTTACTCTCTCGTAGAATCGATGAAGCATCTGCGTTTGCCTGTGTTGCGCTGCGGATGTCTTCGGCAATAGCACTTTCTCGGGCAGCGATACCATCGCGCATTGGCTTCCAGCCAAACTTGGCAATGATGAATACGAAGATTGAGAAGTTGACAAGAGTCCAGATTACTAGACCCGGTTCGAATTGTAAGAATGCTGGCATTACCGTGCTTTCTTCGTTCTGCAGTGAAGGCGATGTTAAGATCCGATGTTCGGTCTTCGTGCGTCGCTCTGTAGATACGACGTCCGAAGACCGTCCCTAGAAACATCTAGGGACGGACAATTTAGATTGATGTCAATTACGGATTCTTGACAGCAAGGAGGATACAGACAACACCGGCAAGAAGCGCAACACCTTCGATAAGGGCTGCACCAATGATCATCGTTGTACGAATGTCACCGGCGTTCTCTGGCTGGCGGCTGCTAGCTTCAAGAGCCGCTGCTGCAAGACGGCCGATACCCGTACCAACACCAAAAACTGTGATGCCAAGACCGAGGCCGGCTGCCAACCACGCAAATGCTACTGGGTTCATGATACTTCCTTCCGACGATGTGAATGAGATAATTTGATTTCGTTCAACTGAGATGAGATCGTTGTTAATGCGCTTCTGCATGATGATGATCGTCCTTGGCATGATCGCCAAGAGCTAAACCAACAAACACCGCCGAGAGCATGGTAAAGATGTAGGCCTGAAGAAACGCAACGAGAAGTTCTAGGAGGTAGATGAAGACGGAGAATGCAACACTTATCGGTGCAACGCTCCATCCAACAATTACTCCCATTTCCTGGGCAAAGAAGAAAATCAGTCCAACCAGCGACATAATAACAATGTGCCCGGCTGTCATATTCGCAAAAAGACGAATCATCAATGCAAACGGCTTTGTAATAAGTCCAACAATCTCAATTGGAACCATGATCGGGGCGATATACACCGGCGCTCCACCCAGCAAGTGCTTGAACCACGAACGCCAACCAGCATCTTTAAAGGCAATGAAGTTCACAACGATAGCTGTGCACGTTGCAAGGGCCATTGTTACCGGTAAGGCACCAGTAGCAGCGTGCGCACCTGGCAACAGTGAAACAAGGTTTAGCGTTAGTATAAAAAAGAAGAGACCAAGCATAAACGGCATGAGGCGATCCGTACGCTTGTCTGTGCCAACATTTGGACGAACAATCTGGTCACGTACATACAACACCGTGGATTCCATAACATTCTGAATTCCACGTGGTGCCGCAACAGCTGCTTTGATATAGCGGCTACGTGCAATTCCAAAGATGATGCCAATGATGAGGATTGCGATCCACTCATAGGCAACAAAGTTTGTGATTGAAAGGTCCAATGATGGGCCAAAGGGCTTACCCGCAGCGTCAACTTTTGTTGTATGTACGATATGATGTGGTGCAGCGTGGTTGTGCATTGTATACACGCCAGCTTCTTCCATTGCATGAGTATTGCTATACACGTGTGGCATGAACTTCTCATCAAGAAGAATGATTGGCAAGACGTCATAATGTCCGAAGAAGATGTTTAACTCGTGATGATCCCCGAGTTCATTAATCATCTTGTCAAACGTGAACTTCTCTTGACCCTGCTCGGCCGTAACCGAGGCAACTGCCGATGAATCGTGATTTTCAGTGTGTTCTGTATTCATGTATGCTGAGTCTGGTTATTTACTGCTTCTGAAAAGGACGATTCACATCACCGCGAGTCTCTTGTTTCTGCTTTTCCATCGTATAATGGAAATAGAACACTTCAACCATGAGAGAGGCAAAACTAGAGATCGAGAAGGTGAGAGCAAAGGCCACCTGATGCATTTCTAGAACTCCCAGCGCCACATAGGCCAGCGCAACTACTATGAGTCCACGAACCGCCAAACTGCCAAACACCAACGCCATGAATACGTTCAAGTCCTTCGTTGATGCCTTTTTTGCAACCCAATAGCCAAATAGTGAATTGACCACGCCGATGCAAAGGGCACTAAGAACGGCCATCCAAGGGCTCTGCACATCCACGCTTTGATCTACCTTTCTTGCTTCATTTTTGATGCTTCCTTATCCCGACGGGTTAGCCGTAGGACGGTTCGGATAAACTGAACCAGCCCAACAACAGAACCAAGAGCAACGCCACTGACCAATCCGATCGGTTCGGATACCGCCATGGTATCAATCCACCAACCCAGTGCTCCGCATGCCACAACCGTTGCCGCAAGTTGGACTCCCAACGTGAGGTACGGTGCAACCTGCTGCATCGCAGATTGTGAAGATTGCATTGTTTAGCCGAGAATAAAAACGCGTTCAAAAATAGGTCGATTTGTGGCTAAAAACCCAATTCTCTAAGTGCATTTAGCACTGCATTGGCATAGATATTTGTGGTTTCGCCGTACCACATGCCTTCGGGGACAAATCTGATGGCCCCATATGTAGAGGGATTCAATGGCTGAATGGGGCTTGTAGCAACCATCGTAGTCTCATCTGGGCGGAATTCGTTGTCTACATCGTACAACGCAATCGAACAACCTAGCTCTGTAAGAGTTTTTTCTTCCACAGGGGCTTTTTCGTAGCCCAGAAGTACAAATGGGATGCGGACTTTCACGAGATAGCCGTTGCTCCTAGGTGATGTGATCACCCTCACGAGTTGAACGGCTTCGTCCTGAGAGGGGTCGAGTTCGTCGGTAGTTTTAACCTTGATAGACGGCCTTTTGTCTACAAAATCTCCCAAACGCACGGAAAAGGCAAACAAACCGGAGTCGCTGGACGTTCTAACGTTCAAACGGTTCTTGGCTACACTTCGTATGTATCGCGAGCCCCCAGACTCCTCAGCGGGTGTTACGTCCAGCCAAATCTCGAGTCTATCGGCTGCACAACTATCACACCACCCTGTAACAACGTTGGAATCTCGCACGGCAATACTGAAATACAGGAAATCGTCGTCAAAAACCACGCGGGCACTGAACGAGGCATCATCTTCCCCGCTCCACCAGAATGCTCCATCCGTTACGTTCTTTACGCTGGTGACGTTTACTTCGGGCACGTAGCCGGCAAACACTTGCCTGCTTCTGCCATAACACGGAATCGTACGGTATTCCATGGCAAAGGCCAGGTTGTCTTCTGGCGTTAAAAAACGCTCGCGCGTTTCAAGTGTTTGGTAGGATCGGAATGTCTCGTGAGAAAACGACTCGATGGTGTTACTAACAAATTCGTCTACAAGGGCTACACTGCCCTCAGTAAATCGGTAGCCCCGTATCGACCAGTCTTCTGCTTTGCGCTTCTGTGTTACATAGCAGGTGGTGTCTTTTATCACAACACCAATCTCCAACGGAAGATCAATGTATTGAAGGGGCATTTTTGAAATGTTAACGAGGAATCCCTCGTTGTCTACAAAGAGGTAAACAAAACACTCGCGCTTACGAGTTCCAATAATATTTACTGAGATGGCAAGGTCATAAAATCCGTCGCCACTAAAATCTCCAACATCCCAACCCCATATCCGATACTTAGAGCCCTGCGGCATCGCGGCCTTAATGTCTGCTATCAGTTCTTCTGCAAAGTAGGGTTCGATCTTCGGTTTGAATTCATCGAATTCCATACCCGACTGTGCAGATACTATAAAGGGGCTCATCAATATCATGATGAGTCCACAAAGAACTGCGGAACATGCAGAATGCGTTCGCATGGGTGTAACTAAAAACTTTACCACTTAAAGCTTTGCAGAAGACGTAAGCATTGAATCACGAACATCGATATGGTTTGCCTTTAGGCGGGCACCATATTGGGCCACAACCTGAGCAGATGCATACGATGCTAAGCGACCTGAGTGCTCAAGATGATGGCGATGTAGAACACCGTATAGGAAAGCGCCAGCATACATATCGCCAGCACCTGTAGTGTCAACCGGCACCACACTATAGGCTGGTATCACTGCATCGGCGCCATTCCACCTGATGTTTGAACCAGCAGGGCCCTTGGTTACAACAACGTTTGGATATTTGTCCGTCAAGAAACGATACGCGTCGGCTACGGTATCCGTACCGGCCAATGCCATTGCTTCGTTCTCATTACAAAAGACAAGGTCCGATGCTTTTAATACATTGCGAAGTCGGTCTCCAAACACGTCTACAATAAAACCATCAGAGCATGTCACAGCCACATGTGTATCATGTTTACGTGCATGAAACAATGCAAGGTCTACCGCTTCTGCCCCATTATCATCCGTGAGTTTATATCCTTCGATATATATCCACTCGCTTGCTTGAATAAGCCCTTCGTTGATATTCTGGCGAGTGAATTCCGTATTTACAGCAAGCGTTGTATTGAGCGTTCGTTCACTGTCTGGCGTAATCATTACGAGGCACGTTCCTGTTGAAGCCCCTTTCACTTGGTCGGCATCTAGCGTGAGTCCAAGATCCTTGAACTCAGTGGCATAATAATTACCAAAGTGGTCGTCTCCAAGCAGCGAACAATACGCACCAGTTCCGCCGAACTGAGCAAAGGCAATCATCGTGTTTGCCGCCGAGCCACCGCTGCACCTATGGTACTCGTGGTGCGCCAAGGCGGCAATCATCCGCCGCTGTGTTTCTGCATCGGTTAACGTCATTCCGCCTTTGGTTACGCCAAACGACTGTAACTCCTCATCGGTGACGCGGAATTCGAGATCAACCAGGGCATTTCCAACCCCAGTTAGAAGGATGTTTTTCACGGTACAAATATAGCACGTGCGCCACGAAGAGAACGCCCGGGGCCTCCTCCGTCATTCCGCCGAGAGGCGGATAATCTCTTCGCAGAGATCCCCAAACTCGATGCCTGCAGCGCGGGCTGCCATTGGGACCAGACTTGTCTCGGTAAAGCCAGGTATGGTGTTAACCTCGAGGCAATACGGCATGTTGTCTTCTGTCAGACGGAAATCTATTCTACTATATGCTCTACAACCAAGAATATGGTGCGCCGCAACAGCAAGATTATGCACATGGTTTTGAACTTCTTCTGATAAGTCTGCTGGACAATGATATTCCGTCTTGCCTTTTGTGTATTTGTTAGCGTAATCGTAATAACCACTCTTGGGCTCTATCTCAATTATCGGTAGTGCGTTGGCACCAAGTATGGCAACGGTAAGCTCCCTACCTGCTATGTAACGCTCCACAAGAACTGTTTTAGTGAACGCTCCTGCTAGGCGGATCGCATCGGCCAGCGAATCGTCTGTTGGAGACATGAGGATGGTCATACCAACAGTCGACCCTTGATCGTTTGGCTTCACAACAAGTGGTCCGTTGATCTCCGTCAGCACTTCTGCAATCAAAGCTGGGTCTTCTGCTTGTTCCGGCTGAACGCTCACCCAATACGGAGTTGGTATGCCCCCTACCTGAAAGAGCATTTTAGAAAGCCCCTTATCCATTGCGGCTGCGCTGGCTAACATCGTGCTACCGGTATAGGGAATGCATCGCAAGTCGAGCAACCCTTGTATGTATCCGTCTTCGCCGTACCTTCCATGGAGTAGGATAAACGCTAGGTCAATCCCGTCGAACTGTGCCGACGAAACAAACTCCATAAGTTTTGAAGGGTCAAAAGCTGCTAACTCCTCCGATGTTACCTCTTTTGGCGTAGCCGCCATCAGCTCTTCATCACTAACAGTTGCTTGAGATCCACGTGCAGGATCAAGAGCAACTACGGTGTGACCGTTCTGGCGCAGAGCAGCTACAGCGGCTCTTCCGCTAAGGAATGAAATGTTGCGTTCTGGGCTAAGCCCGCCAAGAAGTACTGCTATGTTCATAATGCGTCTAAAAGGTTGCGAAGAAACTTCATGTCTTCCCATGCAAGTTTCTTCCATTCTGGGTTTCGTAAAAGTGCGGCTGGATGATACGTCACCAGCGTTTGGATTCCCTGATAGTAGTGGGTGGTTCCGCGCAGGTTGGTCATCGACTCCTTATTTTTGAGAAGTGTGTTGGCCGCAGTAAGGCCAAGAGCGAGAATGAACTTGGGCTTCACAAGATCAATCTGTTTCCATAGGTATGGTTCACACTGATCCGTCTCTGAGATAAGGGGCTTACGATTATTTGGAGGCCGGCACTTGAGGATGTTGCAGATGTATACCTCGTCTCGTGAGAGACTAATCGACTCAAGTATCTTGGTTAGGAGCTGGCCTGCACGGCCCACAAAGGGCAGACCCTGCTCATCCTCATCTGCGCCAGGGGCCTCACCAATAACCATCAGCTTGGCATGTGCAGAGCCACTGCCAAAAACAAAATTGGTACGCGTGCTTCCAAGTGCACAGTTCGTGCACGTATGGATAGCCCCTTGCAATAGCTCGAGTGTTGAAGAGGCATTCCAATTTGGGTCAACGGATGTTGTTTGCATGGTACTCGGTTCAGCCAGATACGGCATTGATTCACTACTGACAACTGTTGGCGCTTGTTCACAATGAACGGCATACGTTTGGGTGCCGTACATCTGAATCTGTTGTTTGAGATAGCGGAAAAGATCGTCTGATGGGTTTGTCACAGCAACGAAGATACCTGATGGAGTAGAGGACTACCAAAAAAGCCTCTCTCGATATACTCGGGAGAGGCTTATGGTTAGCAAGCTCATTGCATCATACCTATCTTTTTTCAACAGGCTTTGGTTTTGCTGGCTCTGGCGCGTGCCCCTGCCTAATCAAACGGCTGGGTGGAGGAGGAATACCTGCATTTGTTTACGAAAGAAGCATGGACATCCTCTTAATCTTCGTGTGCTTCGGCCTCTTCGTGTTCTTCTTGCGTATCACTGCCCTTGGCCTTTGCCAAGGTGAAGACAATGGTGCCGGTCTTCTTATCCAGCTTGCCCTTGATTGAACTTCCTTCTGGGAACACACCCCTGATCATGTCCTCGGATACGGCGTCTTCTACAAAACGCTGCACAGTTCTGCGAAGGGGGCGAGCCCCATACTTCTCGTCGAAACCTTTTTCGGCCAAGAACTCTTTGGCAGACTTGGCAAGCTCGATGGTTATTCCACGAGTTTCCAAACGTTTTGCAAGGCGCTTGAGTTGAAGATCGATGATTCTGATCATGTGTTCCTTCTTGAGCGAACGGAAGATCACGTATTCATCAATGCGATTGAGGAACTCAGGGTTGAAGAGACGTTTCATCGTTTCTTCAACGGTTGACTTCATGTTTTCGTAGTCATCGGCAACCTCATCTGTTGAGAATCCGATACGGCCACCTGCCTTGACGTCTCTCATTCCAACGTTGGATGTCATGATAATGATGGTGTTCTTGAAGTCTACTCTGCGTCCAAGACCGTCTGTTAGTTGACCGTCGTCAAATACTTGCAGCAGAATGTTGAAAACATCAGGGTGCGCCTTCTCAATCTCATCGAGAAGTATAATAGAGTAGGGTTTACGCCGAACCTTCTCGGTTAATTGCCCGCCCTCTTCGTATCCCACGTATCCAGGAGGAGCGCCAACTAGGCGTGACACACTGAACTTCTCCATGTATTCGGACATGTCAACTCGGATGAGGGCATCCTCATTGTCAAACATATACCGTGCTAGTGCCTTTGCCAGTTCTGTCTTGCCCACACCAGTAGGACCAAGGAACATGAACGACCCGATAGGACGCACTGGATCTTTTAGTCCGGCACGAGCTCTACGAATTGCACGCGCTAGGTGCTCAACGGCTTCATCTTGACCAATAACAACGTTCTTGAGTTCTTCGGCCATCTTCAAAAGTTTGGCCGTTTCACCTTCAGCAATGCGGTTAACGGGAATACCAGTCATCATCGCAACCACGTCCGCAACGTCATCTTCACTTACGTCAAAAATCATCTCTCCGGCTTTGCCTTCCCATTCATCCTTTGCCGTCTCAAGATCTGCCTGATGTTTCTTTTCGAGGTCTCGTAGGCGGGCAGCTTCTTCAAAGTTCTGCGATTTCACAACAGAGTTTTTGAGGATTCGTACTTCTTCAATCTTTTCTTCGAGCTCGAGAACTTCCTTCGGTACATGGATGTGCGCAAGGTGCACGCGTGCTCCTGCCTCATCCATTACGTCGAGAGCTTTATCTGGAAGGAACCTATCCGTGATGTACCTATCAGCCATCACTACGCATGCCTTTACTGCCTCAGGAGAATATTTCACACCGTGGTGCGCCTCGTAGCGATCTGCAACATTGGTCAAGATCTGTATTGCCTCATCTGCTGAAGGGGGCTCTACAAGAATCTTTTGGAATCTTCGGTCTAGCGCGCCGTCTTTTTCGATGTACTGACGGTATTCATCAAGCGTTGTGGCACCAATACATTGGATGTCTCCGCGCGCAAGTGCAGGCTTAAACATGTTGGACGCATCGAGAGAACCACTTGCTCCCCCAGCACCAACGATAGTATGAAGCTCGTCGATGAATAGAATTACGTCCTTTGCTTTCTCAAGCTCATTCATCACGGCCTTCATACGCTCTTCGAACTGACCACGATACTTAGTTCCCGCAACAAGAGCTGCGAGATCAAGAGTAACAATGCGCTTGTCAAAAAGAATACGAGAAACTTTTCGGTCGATAATGCGAATTGCCAAGCCTTCAACAATTGCGGTCTTACCCACACCCGGTTCTCCTATGAGCGCTGGGTTGTTCTTCTTCCTTCTGGAGAGCACCTGTGCAACACGTTGGATTTCTTTGTCGCGGCCGATTACCGGGTCGAGCTTTCCTTCTACGGCAAGTTTGGTAAGGTCGCGTCCAAAATTATCAAGCACAGGGGTCTTTGCACGTTCGGGGACTGCCTTAGACCGTCCTCCAGTGCTTTTTTCTTGACGTTGCCCTCCGGAGCTTGGTTTGCCACTCAAATAGGCGTCTAGTTCTTTGCGCACCGAGTCATAATTAACCGTGAACTGACCAAGAATCTGGGCAGCAATATTGTCTTCGTCACGTAGCAACGAGAGCAATAGATGCTCAGTTCCGATTACATCGGACTTATAGAGCTTGGCTTCGAGATACGTGATTTTTAAGACTTTCTCTGCCTGCTTCGTGAGCGGGATATTGCCGATTGTTAACGGGCCACTCATGGCCCGAACGGTGTCCTCAACAGCTCGTTTTAACTTGCTTAGATCCACTCCGAGATTCCGGAGGATCTTTACACCAATACCTTCGCCCTCGCGAATGATACCAAGCAAAAGGTGTTCTGTACCAATGTAGTCGTGTCCAAGCCGCAATGCTTCTTCGCGGCTAAGTCTAATCACATCTTGTACTCTGTTCGAAAAATTGCCTTCCATGGCTGTTTTCCTTAAGGGGCGTGGTCAGTAGTTCTTCTAAAGACATCCACCGCGATATTCTGTTACTTGTTGTGTTTAAAGATACTACTCGTCAATCGTATAGTTTCTTAACCTTACCCACAGCAAGGGTCAGAGTTGGATGAGCTGCTACACTTGACGGCGGCGTAGACGTAGCAGAAGCAGAAGAAGTGGGTTTCGCCTTCTTGCCCTTCTTTGGAGCTTGCTGTGTTGCAGCCTTGGGCGCTGCGGCAGCCGCAGGAGCCGGCAGCGGGACATAGACGTACGAAACACGTACATCGCCGGCCTTAACTTCTTGTAGCTGACGCTTTACACTTGCAATTCGTTCCTGAACGAGCTGAACGTTTGGATCTGCTGGGACGTCTGCTTTTATCGGCTCGGGAGGTGGAATCTGACCTTTCTTCGTCTTTTTTACGGCCTTCGTCCAGGCATCAATCTGCGCTTTATATTCTGCATCGGCTTTAGCTCTATAGGCCGCTAGTTGGTCCTCATCGGGGGCCATTCTTACTACGACGTTCATTTCTTGATTGGCTCGCAAGATCTCGGCCATTTCGGCGAGCTTCTTCTTTGACTCATCAGTCAGCGTAGCAACATTCTTTTCAAAACCGCGCTGCACAGAAACAATCGGAGCCCCCTCAACAAGCGTCTTAACCGTTAGATCCTGTTTGATGATCCTAAACCTTGAGGCCTGTGGCATGTCAACGCTAATTTCTTTTCTATAAACGTTGTAACCAGCCAGTACGAGACGGTGTGCGCCGGCCTCAGAAAGTGTTTGGAGGAAGGTGCCGTCGCTTGAATTTGAAGAAATTGAGATTTTCTTCCCCGAAGGTGTAAAGATGTAGATCTTACAGCCAACTGATTCACCGGTAACTTCATCACGCACAACGCCCTCAAGATTTAGCGATGCCTGCTGGGCAAGAACACTAACTGTGGAAAGTGCTAGGAAGATAACTGCGGATACATTCCGCCTCAGCGTACTACCAATAATCATCACAACATCAGCCCTTCGGTGTATTTAGAAATGATGCGATACCTTTTTTGCAATCTTCAGTTTGACGTGCCAAGGCGTTCATAACAGTTGCGTAGTGTAAACCAGCATCGAGCGACATTCCATGAACTGCATTCAGCATCATCTTACTCATGGCCATTGCTGATGCACTATTCTCAGCCATAGAGTTGGCAATCCTCATGGTTTCTTGCTCGAGTGCTGCGTCTTCTACTACTGTGGAAATAAGCCCAATCTTGAGCGCTTGATCTGCAGTTATGTTTTCCGCGGTTAGGACTAAGCGCCGTGCCTGTGTGTCTCCAATCTTCCGGACGAGATATACCATCACAATGGCAGGGATAAAACCAATTCTAACCTCGGAATATCCAAATCGAGCTTTGTCCCTGGCAGCAACCACAACATCACACACAGTTGCCAAACCACAACCACCTGCTATGGCAGCCCCCTGCACCATAGCAATCACGGGCTTTGGGCATTCTACAATGGCCTGGAACATATCCTTCAATGCCGTAGAGTCGGCCAAATTCTCAAGAGGTGAATTCTCGGAAATCGTCTGTAGATAGGCAAGGTCGGCGCCCGCACAAAACGCAGTGCCGCTTCCTTTGAGTACCACAACACGAACATCGGCATGCATGGCCATCGCGGTAAATGCCGCAAACAATTCAGCAATAAGCTCGGCACTCAATGCATTGCGCTTTTCGGCGCGATCCATTGTGATCGTTCCGATTGCACCATCGATTGTTACGCGTAAGAGATTCATTGTTCCCAAAGATACAGATCGGAAATGAGTAGGGGGCTTATCGGAGAACAACGAATGATGAAGTAAATGGTCCAGCGGATGCTTCTACTATCAAGCGATATGTCCCGATTGCCATTTCGCGGACGTCAATGGTGAGAATAACAGGTATCGGAGCAGTATTCGAAAATTGCCACTGACGGACTCTTCTTCCCTGAACGTCGTAGATATTGGCCGTAAGCGTGCTGCCATTACCGGAACTCTCTCGCGTAATCAGAGGCATTGGCACATAGACGTAACTCTCCGAAGGATTCGGAAATGCCGAACCGTCCGCTATGGTAAGAGCCGAGTCTTTCCATGGCGCTTGCTTCATTGCTCGGTCTGCTAGTTCATTGGCATACTTCACGGAAGTATCCAATGCGATAACCAGCCGGAAGGTTCTGCGATGAAGCGGAGGAACAGGTTGAGTGAATTGCATGCCCACAATTGTGGACACATCATTCACACCTTCATATTGCGCAGATTCAGGCGAGCTGAAAATGGCGGCCTTCATATCTACTGAGAACCCACCATAGGTGGTGGTGTTATCAAGTCCACAGCTCATAGCTCTTGCATCCTCATATGCAGATGACGCCACCATTACCACACTAGGTTGAAGTGGTTGGCCGGGGGTAATCCATCGTCGGCCCTGGTGCGCCCCTTGTGTTGCCTTGTTCATCGTAGAGTTATTGGCCGGCTGAGTTCCCAAATCCCAGTCGTGAAACCAAGCCACGGCAAGATCATGAAGTGTGCTATCGGAAACGTTTGTAACGGAAATGTCAAGGGTCAGAACTGCATATACGGAATCAAGACGAACAACTTGTTCTATCTCTACACCTAGCCGCAATGAATCAGGCGCGTCTGTGTCTCGAATGATTCCCTTGTTTGGTTCTGGTCTAACAAATCTTTTGATCGGTGCAAAGTGGTCGTTTACCCCACGGCGAGAGCGAATTGCATCAACAACTCTGCCGTTTGCGTGAACCATTAAGCCCCCTTCATAGAGCTGACCACAGAAAGATTGATAGCGCAGACCATCGCCTTGTCCGCGCTGGATGTCTGTGTTGCCCATTCTACCGCGATCACCGATACTTACAAGCATCGCCTGATTTTCGAGCGTTGTGAATGCCGGCGATGGAGTAATCGAGAACGAAAATCGCCGAGACTCTTTGCTGCCATTGATCCCATCACCAGATAGCTCTACTACTGCATACACTGATGTGTCTGTTTGTTGTTCAACAACAAAGAGCATGGGTGGCAGAGTGATGAATTCGCCTGACTTGGCTGCGATATCAAGTTCTTCGCTACCACTCGATATTGTTCTCACCCCTGATATGGCACGTCCAGCCAATGTAATTGGACTCCGCTCATCTATATGCCAGGATGTGAGCGTATTGGTCAATCGTACTTCAGCTTGTATAGTGTCGCCAACAGTCCATCGCCTGTTTCCACTCAAAGCACTGATGGCAACCGTGTCTAGCACAAAGGAAACAACACTATCTGGTAGGGCTGAAACAGCCAGGCGAGCATTTAGCCGACCGCGCGGGAGGAGCAAAGTGTCGATCTCCGCAGGTACAGTTTTCCATGGACGTTCGTCAACCGATTCTCGAACAAGTGCACAGGCCTGTGTTGGACTAAGCAAAGGGAACTTTGATCGCACCAAGGCAACAACCCCAGAAGCGATTGGTGATGATCCACTGGTGCAGCAGAAGCCAACATAGCCGCCGTCATTACCCGTCGACCAAGAGTCATGTCCGGGAGCCATCACGTCAACTGTTGGTCCGTGACCGGTCATCCAAATAACGTTGTCGGCGGCATCCGTAACGCCCACACCCAAAACACCGCGGTAGCTGGCTGGATAGAAAGGGGTTGGAGCGCCGTGATTTCCTGCAGCGGCAACAACTGAAGTGCCTCGAGCAATTGTATAGGCGATTACATCTTCATCAATACACGAACGAGACATCCCACCCCAAGAACAATTCACAACGCTGATGTTGTTCAATGCGCAATACATGATAGACTCGTAGCCATAGACGATTCCCGTGCTGTTGTCTGGCATTGTACGTAGCGGAAAAATCTTGCACGCTCCTGCTATACCAGCAATTCCAATTGCGTTATTGGCTGTTGCCGCACATGTGCCTCCAACGGAAGTTCCATGACCGCTTTTTGGATTAAATGTGTCGCCAGGTTTACTGCCTTCCGGTGCTGAGCAGAAATTGTACCCGCGTGCATCATCTATGTAGCCATTTGCATCATCATCAATTCCGTTGTCTGCAATTTCACTTTTGCGAACAAACAATGCATCCCTAAGGTCTTCATGTTCTTGCATCAAGCCACTATCGCTTATCCCAATTACTATTGTGGCGGATCCGGGCTCAATATCCCATGCCGCATATGCCTCTATAGTGCGCAGCAAATCCTGTTTGTCTATTTGAGGATCATTGGGTTCGCTTGTTGGTTGCATTACGCACCAAGGAGCAGCACATTCTATAGGCCCACACCCAACGTGGAGCATGGCAATCATACGTTCGGGTGGGATTAACGGATTGGAATATTCAACAACAAAACTTCTTAGGAGTCTACTCTCAATCTCTAAAGCCCGATCAACACTATTAACACTCATAGCCAACGTGGTATCACGCTGCATGCGATAGTGCAAGGATTGTTGGAAAGGCAACAACGGACGCACAATGCTAAGCCCCATTCCAGCAAGTACAGAGGGTGCGTTAAGGGCTGCATCAGCAGTGAGCCTAATCTTTAGCATACCAGCAACAACTGGATCTGGTCTCAACGGTGGTTCTGCAGCCAAATAGTTGAGTTGCGCTCTGCATACCCCTGCAGATGCAAGTAGCCAGATCAAAAGAATTGTGGTACGGTTCACTAACGCATCACAAGAACTGTTTGAAGGATTCGGCTTTCACCTTTCTGCATTCTCACACCGTATGCACCGCTTGGAAGGGCTGAAGTATTCAATACTACCTGATCGCCCGCGTTGAACGTGCTACTGAGAACAACTCTGCCTGTAATATCCAGAACTTCTACGAAGGTTACGTCCGCGGTGTTGAGGATAGTTAGCCAATCGGAAACCGGCTGCGGTGCAATGAGTATACGTACTGGGTATGCGCCATCCAACACAGTTGTTGCTGCTGTTAGCGTTTGTCTAACCACGAGTGTTGCTTCGGCTTCCGTTGATCCTACACCTATGACTACTACATACGAGTGGGAGCTGCCGCTAGCCAACTGCCCAGGATACCTTACGCCTAGTACACTACAAAGATCGGCTTTGACTGTTGTTTGAATTGTTGTGCCACTAGAGAGCAATGCAACAATATCTGCAGTTGAAAGACCATCGCCATCATCTACTCGTTCTGAGAATGGTTCAACAGCAGACTGAGCAACGCCACTTGGTGATGGAGAATAGACAGCCTGACATATGGCAACGTTATAGTTGGCGCGCGTGAAGACCTGAGCTGCAGCATTTGGACCGCGGATATTATCGGGAATGGCTTCAGGGGCAAGACGCGAGGCATTGCCGGCACCACCAGTACCAATATCCCAGTCGAGGAAGTAACCCGACGACACGTCCGAAAGATCCTGCCCAGCGGTGTTTTGTACCCGCACGTGAAAGACTGTTGCATCAACATCCATAGTTGTAAACGAGCAACTCTGTGTTACTCGTACACCAATTTTATTATCAGCTGCTTTCATGTCGTCAGTCATGATGTTCGAATTTTCTTGAGGTGCACTAAACGGCTTAACCGTTGAGAAGTCTGAAATATATGGGGCATTGCTTGCATACGCAGACAATGATCGGCTTCCGCTTTCCGTTAACACAAAGCCACTCGGTGAGATTAGTGAGAACCCCTGTTTCCAACTAAATCCAAGTCCTTGGCGTGAGGTGAGGATGGAATTGAACCCAACAGTGCCATCGTCGCCCATTGAATAAATCAGGCGGTTGTTTTCAAATGTTGTCATAAATGATGGGCGGTTCAAGTACCACAGCGCACGGTTGGCATAGGTGCCGGATGTCATCTCCAACGATAGGATAAGGGGCCGATCGGCGCTGATGGTTTCTACAACAATCAGGTAGGCCGTTGTGGTCTTCATCTCTCCAGTACCGATCGAGCGAATAGTTGCCGTATCGCGAATAATCTGCACCGTCCAGCCATTCTCTTCAGCCACTACAAGACGGGTTGCAAGATCAGAGACAGGGCCTAGGTCGTTTACAAGGTCCATCGTTACATAGAGCGTATCGCCAGGAAAAAAACGGTCGGCTATTCTTCCATTGTAAGATTGTTTATGAACCAACTCAATTCTCACAGCCGGAGCTGACAGTGGCTCTGTCTCTAGTGCACGGAGCATATTGATGCGTCCGGGCACGATTTGGGCATAGTCTACATTCTTAAAGGTGATATCGTCAGCGGTGCGCCGGATATGAGCAGCCGTTTGAAGCGCGGTGAGTTGCGGATATTTTCCGCGAACGAGGGCCGCAAGGCCGGCCACCATGGGAGAAGCAAAAGAAGTACCCCTAACGTTGAACCCCGTGTATCCGCCACTCACATCGGTTGTATAGGCATCCCTGCCCGGTGCCATCACTCCTGCGTTGAGTCCAAGACCCGACGTGTATTGTACCTGGTCCGACTCATCAGTTTCACCCACGCCGAGCACACCGTTGTAGGCAGACGGATAGTTTAAGGTCAGCCAGCCAGCTCCTCCGGTTCCGCTACCGTGGTTACCCGCTGAGGCCACCACGAGGACATCGTTGGCTACACAGTAGTCGATCACGGATTGGTCTATTGGAGAAGCCGGCTTAACGATGCCCCAGCTTGCATTTACAACTTTAAAGCCACGCTGAGCGGAATATATCAGCGACTGATAGCCGAAGATGATACCGTCACTACCTACTGCGGCAGTTTTCATTGGGAAGAAACGCGACTTGAATCCCAGGCCAAGTATGCCGATTCCATTGTTGGCACCAGCTCCGGCTAGACCTGCAACCATGGTACCGTGTCCTGCATTTGAGCTGTTAAAGGTGTTGCCGGGAGGAGTATTATCCAGAGCGCTTGCAAAGTTGCACCCGATATAATCGTCTACATATCCGTTTTGGTCATCGTCTATCCCGTTTGAAGGTATTTCTGCGCGGTTTGGAGCAATGTTTGGGCCAAGGTCCTCGTGTGTCTGAGATACCCCATTGTCACTTACGCCGATAACTACGGACGAATCGCCAGTATAAAGCTCCCAGGCCTTGTCTGCCTTTATAAGCAGCAGATAGCCCTGACTAGCTATTTCTGGGTCGTTTGCAGCCCCTTGAGTGGAAGCAACGTACCAGGGTTCTGCATATTCAACAACGTTTCCGTACTTGGACATTAGGAGACTGGCGGCAGCTAAAGGGTCTACGGGACCTTCCACGCTAATCGTAAACGTGCGAAAGAGCCGGTCTTCGGCAGAAGCCCTTGCTGCGCTCATCCGATTCTGAGATGTGTTTGCGCTAGTGGAAGGGGCTAAGAGCTTACTTTCTACATGAAAACCGGGAGGAAGCTGTGCGTTAGCGGCTTCTACCGTACGGGCATTGCGGAGGCGCACAACCAGGTGGTGGGGTCGGTATGGGGAAATCTGAGCCGCAAGGGGCTGAGCCAACACGGTACACATACCGATGAGTACGTGGACAAGTAGGTATCTCTGTAGTTTGCCCATGGCGGTTTGATTTCGCAGTTTGGATGGTTGCATTTAAAGAAGACTATGTCAGAAGAACAACGTTACATCGTTACAGCTCGAAAATGGCGCCCACTTCGGTTTTCCGATGTGGTTGGCCAAGAGCATATTACCACGACGCTCAAAAATGCCATTGAAAGAGGTCGCATACACCATGCCTATCTTTTTACTGGTCCACGCGGAGTTGGTAAAACCACATGTGCCCGGATTCTCGCGAGAGCTCTGAACTGCACAAACAGTTCAGACTTTGAGCCGTGTAACACGTGCGCCTCGTGTACTGATATGCTCGATGGCAGAAGCGTAGACATAATTGAGATTGATGGTGCATCGAATAACTCGGTTGACGATGTACGCAAACTACGAGACAACGCTAAATACGCTCCGATGTCTGGTAGATATAAGATGTACATCATCGACGAAGTACACATGCTTTCTACGGCAGCATTCAACGCGTTGTTAAAGACGTTAGAAGAGCCCCCTGAGCATCTCATCTTTGTGTTCGCTACAACGGAAATCCACAAGGTGCCTGCTACGATTCTGAGTAGATGTCAGCGTTTTGATTTTAGGCGCATGGAGATAGAAACGATCACATCTCACTTGCGGCACATCGCTGGTAAAGAAAAGATCACGATAGACGAAGCATCTTTGGTTTCTATCGCAAAAAAGGCCGATGGATCAATGCGCGACTCGCAATCCATTTTTGATCAAGTGGTGTCTTTCTGCGGCACGTCCATTACCATCGGTGATGTAAGCGCGTCTCTCCATCTTATAGATTTGGATTTCTTTTTTGCGCTCAGCGAGGCAATCCGGCTTCACAACATCCCAACGATGTTTGAACGTGCACGTCAGGTTGTTCAGCGTGGCTATGATCTTCAAGAATGCTTGCTTGGCCTACTAGAACATTTCCGCAATATTCTTACAGTAATCGCCACTGGTGATACGGGGCTTATCGAGGCTTCATCCGCAGACTTGATAAGGTACACCGCAGAGGCCGCGTTATTTGCAAAGGCTGATGTATTAAGAATTATGACGTTGATCGCACAGGGGGAGGCCGTTCTCAGACAAAATCCTCCACAACCACGCATTCGTTTTGAATTCACTCTCGTACAGATTGCCTCTCTTGATTCTGCGGTAGATATCGGACGTGTGCTTGCAATGGCTGGCAATAACAATCAGGTATCAGCCACGGTATCAGCCACCGTTCGGCCGGCCCCACAGAACATTGTTGGTGGAGTTGCAGCCGCACAGCCAATGCCAATCCGTATCGGAACGCCTGTAGTAGTAAGGGCGCAACAACAACCTGTGAGCTCCCTAAGCTCGGGGAACATTGCCAACCGATGGAATGAACTTCTTGAGTCTCTACCAGAGCAACTGGCCTTTGTCAGGACTGTTGTTAAACAGGGCATGCTCACGGTAGACTTCACCGAAGTTGGGATAATCCTCAAACCAGCCGCTGATGTTATCCATCACAATCTTGAAGACAAACTCTTTGCCCTCAAGGCACATCTCAACAAGACCTATGGAACGCCCCTAGGTGTTCAATTGTTGAAGCCGGCAAACGGCCAACGCACATCTATTGCACAGACAGGAGCCAATACGGAAGTGCTACCGAATGTTGATGCAGATCTTCTGCCAGTGGAACAATTGCTGATCGATCTCTTTAAGGCCCGTAGGGCATCTACACCAGGAAACTAGAACATGGCACTAACAGAAGGTATCAAAGCTCCAACATTCACGGGGGCCACGGATGGGAACGGAATGTTCTCTACAAAAGATCTCAAAGGGATGTGGACCGTGCTCTACTTTTACCCAAAGGATGATACATCTGGCTGTACGGCCGAAGCGTGTGACTTTCGTGACTCAATGAATCGCATTACACGGCGTGGTATTCAAGTTGTTGGTGTTAGCCCTGATTCGGTTGAGAAACACAACACGTTTAAAGAGAAATATGGGCTTACCTTTCCATTGTTGTCGGACCCCGACCATTCCATCTGTGAGTCTTTCGATGTTTGGAAGGAGAAATCCATGTACGGCCGAAAGTACATGGGAGTTGTTCGTACAACGTATATCATTGATGGCAAAGGTGTAATTGCGAAGACATTTGAAAACGTAAAGGTACCAGGGCATGTTGAGAGCGTTCTTCAGGCTTGTAAAGACCTCGGTGCATGATAGACACACATTCTCATATAGATGCAGACGCCTTTGACGAGGACAGGGAGGCAATGCTCCAACGTGCATTTGATGAGGGCGTAGAGTTGATTGTTGTTCCCGATATAGAGCCATCGCGGCGAGCCAAGCTCAAGAATATCGTAGATGCACACCCGAGACTTTATCGAGGTGTGGGCATTCATCCACACCACGCCGGTGCTGTGTCTGAGTCTGATCTGCACGATGTAGAAATGCAGTGCACCGAAGCCAAAGTGGTCGCAATTGGAGAGATTGGTCTCGACTACTATTACGACTTCTGCACACCCGACGTACAGAAGTCGTATTTTCGAGCACAGATTTGCATCGCAAAGGCACATGGCTTGCCAATAATTGTGCACAACCGCGAGGCAGATCAGGATGTGTTAGATATCATCGAAGATGAGCAGGACGGCACTCTGCACGGGGTGTTGCATTGCTTTTCTAGTGGTATTGAGGCACTAGATAGGGCTTTAGGTCTGGGAATGCATGTTTCCTTTACCGGGAACATCACGTTCAAGAAGTCTACACTGAACGAGGTGATCCAACGTGTTCCTCTCAACCGTGTTATGATTGAGACGGATGCCCCCTACATGACGCCAGTTCCTCATCGGGGCGGGCGAAACGAACCATCGTATGTCCGCTTGGTTGCGGAAAAAATCGCGGAGTTAACTAGTATGCCTTTAGCCGACGTTCTTACAATCACCACCACAACTGCACGCCGATTTTTTGGTCTGCTTGCCGTAATCATTGCTTTTTCGACTGTAGCTTTTGCCCAGCCGCGCAGGCCAAACGATGAAGATTTTGACAACGACACAGACTATGAGATTGCGCTTGAGAGTTACGAAGTTGATTCTATTGGATGGTCGAAGTTCATCAAACCACGCAAGTTTGCTTTCGGTTTTACAATCGGTTCCAATACTGTGGTTGAACAACAGACGTATACGCAGCGTTATTCTAGGGCGATCCAAGGAACAACAACGCCACAACGGTGGGTATCCTTCCCACCTGCGCCACCTCAATCACGTTCTTTCTCTTATGATGGGTTATTGAGTTTTGGTGCCACATTATTGTACCAAGCCACGGACAAGTTTGCGTTTGAGCTAACGTACCTCAATACGAAAAATGAAGGCGATAGGGCTCTCTTTGCGCTACCTCCCATCATAACGAGTGTGGTTGAAGCTGTTACACACTACTCGCTAAACCCATATAACAAGGTCAACTTTATTCCACAAGTAGGACTAACGTACGCTCACTCAAATGATGGAATAACTACGACCAATCAGTTTGGGGTGAACCTAGGAATGGGATTAGGAGTGAATATTCCAACATCGATCGGCCTGTTCTATCCAATGTTTGACGTTCGCTTTAATGTGATGTTCGGGACCAATCAGGATGCCACTATTGGAAATTACTTTGTGGTTGAAGGAGAAGACAACACATATATCTCGGAGGTGCCAGGACGCCAAGGTGTGTACCTTCATTACAATCCACTTATCCCAAGCCAGCTTTCACAAGACAAGGCAGACGTAACCACGATCTATTCAATCCCACGCCTAACAATTCTATTTTTCCCGCAGTTCTAATCCCATGGCCATCATCCTATCGGGAACAGCGCTTACCTCAGACCTTGCAACAATCAGAGATGGCTCTGCCGGTATCGATGTTTTTCGCGCTGCCGTTGAGCGCGTTGGACTGCACCTAGCCGCAGAAACATCCAAACATCTCCCAAGTATAGAGGTGGATGTTGTTACACCGCTTGAAACAACGTCGTGTGCGGTAATAGATGGATCTATCATCCTCGTTTCTATCCTTCGTGCGGGGCTAGGTTTGCTAAGCCCCTTCCTTATGTTCTTACCTATGGCAAGCGTTGGTTTTATTGGACTTAAACGCAACGAGCTATCGCTAGAACCTGCCGAATATTATCGGAAGCTTCCAGCGTCTGACAAGAACACATCGTTCATTGTTATAGATCCCATGCTCGCTACTGGTGGTAGTTTGTTAGCCACGCTTGCACTGCTCAAGTCCGTGCCACACCGGCGTATCCTTGCAGCATGCCTCATTGCGGCTCCCGAAGGCGTTGCCAGAATTGAGGCAGAACACCCAGATGTCCTGCTGGTTTCTGCTGCTTTGGACCGCCAGTTGAGCACTATCGGCTACATCCTGCCTGGTCTTGGAGATGCTGGGGATAGACTTTTTGGCACGGTGTGATAAAAATCACGTGGGTAATACTAAAACCTTACTATGTTACTGGTAGTACAACACCATCAATGAATAGACTTGATATAAGGAGGCTGGTATGACAATATTTCATTTTGGCAAACACGCTGTGCCATTTGCTGATGTCCATGACATCAACGTAACATACAAGTATCACGACAATGAGATTTACGTTGACCTAGAGATCAACGGCGGTGCACAGTTGAGTCTCAATCTTCCTGATTCCCTAACTTTCATGGATCAGTTTATTAAGAAGGTACGAGAAGAAAAAGGCCTACTTCAAGAATCTTGATTGTACTCTTTTAGGTATTCGCGCACTGATAAAGCAAGAAACTCTATGTTGGCTTTACGCGTATGAGCGTGGGCGCTACAACGCAGCATAGGAACTCCAAGCCATCGGTGCACCACCACCTCGATGGCTTTCTCGTTATAGAGCCACTGTTTCATATGCACTACATCAGTAGTACCCGGCAAAATAACGGCAGTCATTTGAAGCAATGGGTCCTGTCCACTGTAGAGCACCGGACTTACGTTTGGAATCGCGCAAAGCATATCCATGGCACACGCTGCAAGTTCTCGTGAGTACTTCTGTACTTCTGACCATGGCTGTTGCTTCATCCATCTGAGTGCAAATGGGATGGTTAGAAAGGGGCTCATGTCTCGCGTTCCAAGAAACTCATGTTCGTTGTTAAACGGACCATCACCAGCAGTTGGAATCTCGTCTCCCCAACTCACTACCAATGGCGGCACAATGGGCTGTAGCTCCTTACTGACCCAAAGGAAGGCAGATCCTTTGGGAGTACACATCCACTTGTGACAGTTTGCCGTGTATGCATCAGCTCTAAGAGTCGATAGATCAAGAGGGATATGGCCGGGTGCGTGGGACCCGTCAATCACTGAACGAATACCAGCGGCCTTGGCCCGTGCGCATAGGACTTCCACGGGTAGCCGTATAGCTGCTGCAGACGTGATGTGACTGAGAAACAGAACCTTGGTTTTCTTGGTAACCTTCGACCAAATAATTTCAACCATCTCTTCGGCACTAGGTGCCGGTAGCGGAATCTCGGTGCGCACATATTGAACACCTTTGCTCAGACAATATTGATTCCATGCTCTGTCACAAGCGCCGTACTCGTGATTTGTAGTAAGGATCTCATCTCCCTCTTCAAGGATGTGAGAAAACGCATGCGCTATTACATTCACACCAAACGTAGAATTTGTCACGAATACAAGATCTTCTGGCTGGGCGCCAACGAATGTTGCTAGCTCTGTGCGTGCGGACTTCATCAGACCAACGATGTCTCGGAAAAACAACACGGGCTGTTGTTCCATACGTTCTATCCACACACGTTGCTCATTGAGCAAAACCGTAGGGCAGGCTCCAAACGAACCATGGTTGAGAAAGACGACGTCTTCTCGAAGAAGAAAATCAGATCGCGAGATCATGATGGTCGCTCACTTAATAATGGCACGCACACTGCGATTTGCAACACGTCCCATTGGTGTTTCATTGGACCCCGGTGTTGACGTTGTAATGGAAATGAAGACGTCTTTCTCCGTTACACCAAGTAGTTCTAGTGCAGCTTTTCCGCGGAGAACCGAAAGTTGATTGTTGTATTCCAACGAACCAAAGTTGTCTGCACCGGGCATAAGTGTAACGCGCTTACCGTCCTTTATCGCCTTGCGAACGGCTGCTATCGCCTCAGTGTTTGTTGTAGTAAACGTTGAACCATCAAACGCGAAGTGTCCAAGCACTACACTTTCACCTTCGAGATACTCGAGACCGATATTCGTACGGACCTCGGAACGCATCCTAACAACTGGATGAATCACAACGATTGATTCAGAAGAAACCATTCTGCCCGTGGTATCAGTCACTTTTCCAACAACGGTGAGTGTCTGTTCCTCTGTTAATAACAAACCCTGCGGAAGCACAACGGAGTACACCGGACCAGTTCCCTGTACTTTGAGATCTGTTCCTGCAAACATTACACGAAGATCTGTTATGCAAGGCCCTGCCTCGCACGTAACAATGTGTGCTACTGGCAGGATTGCGTCGGTAGCTGATCGCGTAGAATCCCGTTGAACCACGGGTATAACAACAGACTCATTGTTGATGAGGATAGATACCGAACGTTGCTCAACTGCCAATTGTGGGTATTTAACCGCGTCGCCATGTTCGGTTCTGAATGCGATACGCGTTGCGTCAATTGCTAATGCGTTGAGTGCCCACGTTACCCGATCTCTAGCAAGAGACGCTTCTTCATCTGCCGATGTAGAACCAACAACGGTAATACGAGCATCCGGATGTTCAACAGCATAGCTATGCACAGCGCCTAAAATGTTTTGTTGATACATCCCAAGTTGCGTTTCAGCAGCAGTAGGCACCGTACTGTTTTTCTCGAAGAATATCACAGGCGCTGCTTCATACAACACAACCGCAACAACTTCATTCACGCTTGGTACATCTATTGTGTCGCCACGCCGCGTGTCAGACTCAACACGTACTTGAGACTGTAGTCTTGCGAGCACAACCGGTGGCGGTGGCGGCGGTGGGGGTGGAGGCGGAGGCGGTGTAGAGGCCCTAGCCAGGCGGTAGTGAATTGTTGCTCCACCTCGCAATGCACTAGCAGTCCATGAAGCTGAACCTACAATGTTAGTCAGCCCTATCTGATAATGCAGCTCTGGCGCTACCGTCAGTTGATCCGAAAGATCGATTTCGTATTTAACGCCGAGAACAATACCTGCGTAGAGTCCCGAGGCATTTTGGAGTGCACCCTGTGAGGTATTACGTTCTCTGGATCCATTCTCAAACGTATAGCCCGGGTCTGAGGGGTTGGTGAGAGTTTGCCACTGTTCATAGGTGGCACCAATCGGTATACCAACTACGGCTCCTATGTGCAGTCTCAACGCAATGGCCGGTGCAATTGGAACCGAAACATACGGTTGGATTCCAACAACATTATATGATGTTGCTAAGGTATGCTGTACTATCCCGTTTGAAACGGTTTGACCACTAATGATATTCCCAACAAACTCATCTTCAGTGAATCTAGCGGGCAGATACTGATAAGTAGCACTTGCGCCAAGCCGGATTGGTGCATCAAAGATAGCAGCACTCAGGTCTGTTTCTAAGCCAGCATTCAAGGTGAATCCAAAACCCGTGCCCGATGTAAACTCAACACAACAATTTGGCACTAGAGGTGCAGATGTAAAAGTGCCAGCGTGTGAGTTTAAGCCAAGGAACAGACCACCGTGCAGTCGCAAGGCTGTAAGTGACGTGTCCTGCGATTGAGCGAGGCCCACCGTCACCAATGAGCATATCGCTGCGGCTATGTAACGGATCAATATTTGTGCGTTCATCGGAGTACAACCACAGGGATAGACGTTACTGCCACACCTGCACTAAGCACAACTAGATGGACACCCGATGGCACATCCCAAAGGCTAAGATTCATGGAATGTTGGCCTTGCACACATCGTACTTGCTTAGATACCAAAACCAGTCCTTGAGCATTTACAACGGTTACAACGCCAACTTCTTCCCGCTCTGCTACTACATCAATGGTGACATCGGAAGATGCAGGTTGAGGCCAAACGCCTACAATCGCAAAAGACGTTGGATGAATGATATGCCGATTCGGATCTGGGTTTGCAATCGTTAACAATCCTGGTTGGTACACAACCGAAACAGCTGCACCGTAAGACGTGGCCGTAGTGTCAAAATCCAATATCGAGGAATCTATTTCTGCAAGACCCGCTGGACCTGTTAGCCGCGCAATTTCCTGCGTTGACGCAAACGAGCCAACAATTCTGAATCGGACGTTACGCAAGGAGCCAACAATTTCTTGTGACACTATCTCGGCAGTTCCCACATCGCTTGTAATGGATTGCGCCAAGAATAGCCGCGGGTTTACACGAAGTACGCCTTCAAATGTTCTATCACCATTATACTTCACTACCTCAGTAGTAATCGCCTGTATTGGTATTGCAACGTTACCATGAGGATCTGCCGTCACACGAGGGGCAGTCACAATAGATGAACCTACATAGCCAACAAGGCCAATGCCAACCACTGAAGCGCATGGTGTAAAATCTAGGGCCAATACATCTGCTCCGCTAATAGGTCCACCACCGTGCCTGATACGAATTGTTACAGAATCATTCGCACTAATCGTGAGTGGTACGCTGCTGAGAAATGTAAAAGGGGCTCCTGCTGGCAATATTGCCGACGTGAGAACTACATCATTTTGTGAGCGATTAGATATCACAACATCCCGCTCGGTAATCTCAGGCACAAAGGCCAGCGTGTCGTGCGATAATCGGACGTCTGCACCAGACCCTTGACCAATGAGGCGTATGCTACGAATGACGCTGATTTGACCAGCATAGCTGATCTCTACAACGTCCGTATCTCTACCAAGTTTAGAAGGAACAAACAAGAATTCTACATCAAGTGAGGCGCCCGGACTAACAACGGTGCCCGGCAAAAGATTGCGCACACGGAAAGACGAAGCAATTCCCCTACGCATCGTGATTCCATCTATCGTCACGTCAATAGGATCATCATTGCGTAGAAGTGTAAATGTTTTAGCAACAGTGTCTCCCACGCAGATGTCCCCAAAATCCGTTAGATCACCAAACATTGTGATGGAACGATCAACGGAACGAAGTGTGAATGGAATATTGAAACGCTCGTCGCAAGCTCTCAACGACAACGTATCGTGCAACATCCCACTATCGAGTGGTGCAACTGTAAACCGAACAGTAAGACATTCGCCAGGACCTACTGTGTCCTTATCAATTGAATCGAGTAGCGTTAGCCATTTGTTCTGCAACAGCGCGCCTTCGTCAAAAATCGCAGGTGTTAGCCCCCGATTGCAGATTTGCCCCGTGATGATCGTGTCGGCCTTGGTGCCAATGTACCTGTTGCCCATCGAGATTGTGGAATATTCGAGGTTTACACGAGAGATAGAGAACGACGAGTCGGAGATGTCTGAGTCAGGTGTACTGATGCGGCGAATGAGTACGTTGTCTACTACGTCGCGAGAACAAGTTGCAAGGGTCGAACCATCAGGTCCATACTCAATGCCAGTCATAACATTGGAATGGCTTGGAGTGGAGCCGCCACTAACAAGCACAATCCGTTTCGAAATATCATACTGAAAAATCTGGGGAGAGCCGGGAAAACCAAGTGTTAGGAATGTTTCATTGGCGTTGATGTTTGATCCAACACTATTTGATCCTGTCCGATAAAAAACACGGATCACAGAATTCGTCTTGGTATCAAACAACACCGTGCGCTGTTCCTCTGGAGTATTCAAAGAGCCGGAATCTGCCGATCCCGCAAGTGCTAAAAGGCGGGTGGTGCGTGATACTGTCATATTCCGTGTTGCAGCCAAGCCCGCCTGGGGCAGTCCCGTCTTGAACCGCCGTAGTTCTAAACTTGAAGCCATCGAATACTGAACAACGTCTCCATCAATTTGTGAAATCGATAGTGTGTTCTTTTCAACTGATGCTGCTGAGGAGGGGGCTGTAAGCGCGATAGATTGCAAGGGAGTTAATGACGCCACTGCATAAACACTAGCAACAGACGCAGGCGAGCCCACAACGTAGGCTCTAGTTCCGGTAGAGTCAGTGGCAACTCTAACCACGTTGCCAATCGGAACATCCAATGTTCCTACCGGACCTGCTTGGCCAGGACTAAATTTCTGCAGTTGATCGTTTGCTGCATTCTTACGATCAAGAACGGCGATTACCTCGCGGGTGCCCCCCACAAAGGTAAGTCCACTAATCAATGACGTGGGTTCTGCTACACCAGCTGCAGTGTATCTGTTCGTTACGGTTCCACTAACAACATCCCATTCTAGGATTACTCCACTCTCGTATGCAACAACTAGAAATTTGCCACTTGCGTCAAATGCCAAAGCAGAGGCCGGCGACCGTTCATCACGCAGCCAACGTGCACCAGAAGCCCCTTGCTTTTGATGTACACGAATGCGTGTATCGTTGCTGTACATTGACGGCACTGTCCAGACAACAGCTGAGTCGAGAGTGGAATCTATAAGCGACCATGAGCCACCGTTATCGGTGCTAAACTCAACCTGAGAATAGAAACCCTGAAGAGATCCACTCCAAGAGATGGGAACCTTCTGGCAGGGTGAAAAATGTTCTCCCCCGTTAGGTCTGATTAACTTTAACAGAGATGCGGGGTCGTATGAAGGTGTGTTTGCATTGAGAAGGATTTCAAGACGGGAACCCCCTTCATACACAAGTGTCAAGACGTCACTGATTGGACCAAGCGAATTTGGTGAACACGTAACGTTGAAACGGTAGGCGGTTCCAGAAACTAGATTCGTAGGTGGACGAGAAGTTCCCGAAGTGCCAAGCCACGAAACACTGAAGGCACCTGTCCTTGTTGTAACAGACTCAAGACGAACACTGCGTTCGCTGCCAGAAGCATCTCGAGTTGTTTCAGCAACGCGAAGGCTGAGCTCCTTGGTTTTGTCAAATATCACATCACCATAATCAAGGTAGAGCGGTACACGCGAACCATTATCATCGTTTACGCCGATTGATGCACCACGGTTTGGAGCAAAATCCCATGAGGCCTTAAGGGAAGCCACGTCTGGACCAGACATTGCCGTAACGGAAATCGCACCACTTACTGTAGTTGGACGGGAGTTTGTCTGAGGATTATAGATTGATGTAGCAAATGTTGCTGTATAGATGCCAGAAGATTCTTGGGTAAGTGTTGCAGGGTTACGATACTTGTTTACTTCAAGAATGTAAACATCCTTGCTAACGAGTGTAACTGGCTGACCGCCTTTTGTAGCCCGGAATCGGACGCTAATTACGGGATACTGAGAAGCATCAATAAACGAACCCACACCAGGAATTGCTACGCCACTTAGTGTAAACTGGGCAACTGCCCATGATGCCGATAGGCAGATCATGAGCAGCAGGGTGAATAAACGAGAAATACGAATGGATGTCTGCAATGGAAATGGGGAATTATTGAATAAGCAGCTGGCCGTAAAGACTCAACAGTTGGTCATACTGTTACATTGGTATGAGCTGACGGAAGGAAACGGTCTAAAAACTCCATCACCACAGGGTCCCCAGAACTCTTTAGCTCTGGCACTGTACCATAAAACTGCACTTTGCCGTCTGCTAGCATTACTACGTTGTCAGCTATGTTATACACGCTGAACATATCATGCGTAATCACAACGGACGTAACGGCAAGTGTGGAAGCTACATGGCCCAATAGTATATCCATTTGTTCGGAGGTAACTGGATCTAGGCCGGTAGTTGGCTCGTCATAAAAGATATACGTTGGATTACCAACCAGCGCCCTAGCTACTCCAACGCGTTTCTTCATGCCCCCCGATAGGTCGCTCGGTCTCTTTGAGGCCAGCGAAGCAAATTCGCGTTCAAAGCTAGGATCTGATTGATCCGGAACTAGTCCAACGGCACTCAACACTCTTCTGCCTTCTGCATAGAGAACTGCTTGGTCATGTTGGCCATGTTCTACAAGACCAATCACAATATTTTCGAACACCGACATAGAGTCGAACAACGCCGCACCTTGAAAAACGTAACCGATTTTTTGACGCATTTGGAATAACGCGTCTTTTGTTAATGAGCGGATGTCCTGTCCATCAATCACTACGGTACCTTCATCGGCTGTTAACAAACCCACGATGTGTTTTAACAACACACTTTTGCCACAACCCGACCTACCGATAATACAAGTGGTTTGGCCATTGGGGATCACTAGATCAACACCGTTGAGGACAACCTTTGACCCAAACGACTTCTTAATGCCACGTAGTTCGATCATGCTAGGGGGCGTTCTGTTACGCGTGCCCTGATTGATTCAAGAGAACCAGTTGGAATCGCATTGATAAGTCCACGAGTATACTCCTCCTTTGGAGATGCATACAATTCGTTTGATGTGTTCATTTCAACAATCCTACCTGCGTTCATCACAGCGATTCGGTCGCTGATAAACTTCACAACGCTCAAATCATGCGAGATGAAGATATAGGTGAGCTTAAACTCGTCACGCAGAGACACCAGGAGATTCAATACCTGAGCTTGAACAGAAACGTCAAGAGCGCTCACACTCTCATCACAAATAAGAAGTTTTGGTTTAAGTGCTAGTGCGCGGGCGATGCAGATACGCTGACGTTGGCCGCCGGAAAATTCGTGAGGATAATTATTGAAGTGCCGAGGCAACATGTTCACCTTGTCGAGAAGGTACAATACATGCTCCTTACGTTCTTTCTCGTTGGCTCCAATATTGTGCACGTTCAAGACCTCCATAATCGCGCTACCAACACTCAATCGAGGGTTGAGCGACGAATACGGATCTTGAAAGATGATCTGGAAATCCTTGCGAAGCGCCTTCAATTGAGTAGGCGTAAGTGTCCGCACGTTGTGGCCATTAAACGTAACATCTCCGCCCGTTGGTTCTACCAAACGAAGCACTGCGCGCCCCGTTGTTGTTTTACCACAACCAGACTCACCAACAAGACCAAGGGTTTCTCCTGGTTTAACGGAAAAGGAAATACCATCAACTGCTTTTACATGTCCAACCGTGCGACCAAATACACCTGCCTTTATCGGAAAGTGAACTTCAAGATTCCGCACGTCCAATAGCGGTTTCATAGAAGCAAGCGCGGCGTTGCGTGTTGCGATTTCTTCCGCGGAGAACTCTAGTCCTTGCACCAATTCATCAACCGAGCTTTGAAGACGAACGGTGATTTCACCCAACTCGGTCTCGTCCATGAAGTCGCGTACGGTTGGCAGGATCTTCAGCTTTTTATCGAGCCTCGGGCGGCAGGCAAGGAGCCCCTTTGTGTACGGATGTTGAGGGTTCTCAAAAATTTCTTGTACTGTTCCCGTTTCAACAATCTTGCCCTTATACATCACGATCACATCATCAGCTATCTCGGCGATCACGCCCAGGTCATGCGTAATGAACATCATCGCCATGTTGTGAAGGCGCTGGAGAGATCGCATAAGATCGAGAATCGTTGCTTGCACTGTTACATCCAGCGCTGTTGTGGGCTCATCGGCAATTAACAACGATGGATTGCAGCTCATTGCCATCGCAATCATAACGCGTTGTTTCTGTCCACCCGAGAGTTGGTGCGGATAGGACGTCATCATCTGCTCCGGGCGAGGAAGCTGAACTTCCTTTAGAAGGTGTAATGTTCGTTCTCTCGCAACCTCTTTGCTTACGTGCTGATGGAGACGAATAGCTTCGATGATCTGGTTTCCACATGTGAATACAGGGTTGAGCGACGTCATCGGTTCCTGAAAAATCATGGCAATCTTGTTGCCACGATACGAACGCATGTTCTCTTCGGAAATCGCTAAGAGGTCTGTTACTGACCCATCGTCCTCGTGAAACAGAACCTTTCCACCAGTGATCATACCAGGCGGTGTTTGAATAAGTCTCATCACACTGAGACTTGTTACGGACTTGCCGGAACCAGACTCGCCCACAATTCCAAGAGTTCGGCCCTTATCAACGGTGAACGATACGTCATTCACCGCCTTGACGTCATATATGTCAGAGCGGAATTCCGTTACGAGGTTCTGTACTTGTAAGAGTGGTTCCATAGGCGTCAAAGATACCGAACCTATGAATCTTAACGACCTGCAAGAATGGTCCCGGCACTCCATTTCAGGTATACGGTAGAGGCAATTCTGCCCACTGCCATAGAAATTGCTGCAGACAACGCCCCGTTGAGCTGGCTCCACGTTACAAGAAGCATCATTGTAGCAGCTATGCCCCCTACCTCAAGAACGGTAGAGATTGTGACTTTTACGTTCTGGCGAGCGGTAATCAACACCGAACGATACAGCGAATATGCCACGGCGATGGTTGGAAGAACAACGAGGATCATCGTTGGATAGATGGCAAACGACGCCAACTCGGTTTGGAGTCCGAATATTACCGTATAGATCTCGGGCAACAGAGGTGTGAAAGCTACTCCAGCCAGTAGCACAGTTGTACCGATGATAATACGAACGCCTACTTCACGCACCACACGGTAGTTCTGTTGTTTGTCTCCTACCATCGCAATTCCAACTTCCTGATACGAAAAGCCAAAACTTCGAAAGAAGAATACAAAGGAATCAACCACTGGTAGCACGGCTAACGACGCCAGAGGGTTGGGAGCACGACTCATAAAAAATGCCAACAACGGCGTTACTGCAAAGCCAATTGCTGACGTTGCTGCAAGGGGCAACCAAAAACGTATGATCTCCGATGTTGCTAGGGGAATCTGATGTGCTGAACTCTGCTCTTTATACATTTCTAGCACGTCACGCACCATATAGCGGGTGGCTGCGGCTTCAAGAATAACACCCACCGTAAGACTTGCCGTACCCACAACCACCCCATATATGCCGCCAATGAGCACCAATGCCAACGCAGAACATAACATTCCAGCAAGGCGGATTACGGTGCCATAAGCCACTAGCCGCGTTCTGCCGTTGCGAATGAGAAGCCCCTGATAGAATCTCCGATACCCAATAGCGGCTGGCCAGGGGATCATGCAGACAAAACCCCAATACATTAACGTTGCTACCTCTGTGGGCAAATAGATCAGATCATACGCAACGCGATCGTACACCCACGGAATAGAAACCACGCACATTCCTAGTGTAACAAGTGCGTTGATCTTTATCGTGAACCTCCGCAATGCCACCATAGAAACGTAGTCCCTGGCAAGAGCAACAGACGTGCTTAACAAATGAATCACTGGCGATTCTATGAGCATAGCAAGTGCTACGGCTACGCCATACGCTGCCAGATTAAGTTTATCAAATGGTAATCGGGCAACAATCGAAGTAAGGATGGGCCCCTCGATGGACATCATCATCCATGTGAAACTCAGAGGAATCCAAAAACGAACCACGTCGCGTGTTGTTACCATTTCGCAAAATAGGGCCTTACACACATTCCTTCTAGGTACAGGTTTAACCAGGCCAATTATTTCATCACCGTTGATAATGGAAGCATAACGTAGAGTTCACATTCTGGTGACGCTTGCCAACTAGGTTCGCGGGACTAAAAAGCCCATAAACCTTTACCACATTATCGGTTATGTATCGGATCCTTCCGGCACATCACTAGGTTGGGCAATCGTTAACCACGAGATGATTGAGTCCAATGACAAGATCGGCGACGGTGGTGGTATGACGATGTTCAAGCTCGGTAAGAAGGCAGACGGCACAATAGAAGTTCTTCCGCAAACACTGTCCGATGGACGCTCTGGCAAGTTCTTCAACGTTGACTTTGCAGGCACCGTTGGCGAAACGGGCATGAACTGCGGCGGTATCTCATGGAGCGGTCGGGTGTGGACTGCCGAAGAATGGTATCAGACCAGCAACAAGGCCATCAACGCGGATGGCAAGAAGATTAAACGTTATGAGAATCTCAATTGGATGGTTGAGATCGATCCAAAGAACGCCAAAGGCGTACGTAAGCAATACAACTGGGGACGCCAAGGCTTTGAAGCCGGCGTGATAATGGACGATCAAAAAACGGTGTACCTCTTCGAAGACGGTGATGCGGGTAAGTCACTGCTATCCAAGTTTATTGCCGAAACACCGGGTGATTTCACAAAGGGCGATCTCTTTTTCTTCAAGCAGAATGCCGGACAATTCACAGGCACGTGGGTGAAAGTTCCAAACAATCCCGCAACAGACTGGAACATCTTGGTTGCACCACATGTATGAGCTAAGGCACAAGGTATCACCGGTTTTACGCGCCTAGAATGGGGTCAGATCAACAAGACCGATGGAAAGATCTACATCACGGAAACAGGTAACGACAAGCCAGGTAGTCGCTACAAGGCCGCACTTGCAGAAGGCTGGACGCTTCCAAAGCATACGTATGATCGCGCAGCAGCACAAGGGTTTGCAATCGACAGCTCTGCATACTGGGATTATTACGGTCGCGTGCTTGTCTTTGACCCAACAGACAACTCCGTTAAGCCCTACATCGAAGGTGGTCCGTATATCACCGATGCTCAGTCGTTCCCAGCCCAATACCCAGAGAAACACCTTTCCAATCCTGACGGTATCGGATTCCTCTACGTAAACGGTAAGACATTCATGGTAATCGAAGAAGATCTCAACGGCATTACGTTTGGGCGGATGCCAAACACTGGCATGCGAGGTACAAATTGCGAAGCATGGCTGCTCGATATGTCCAAAGCACCAACCATCGACAATCTTTACCGTCTTGCTATTTCTCCGTACGGTTCAGAGGTCACCGGTTTTGCATCATTTGATGATGGCAACACTGTTCTTCTCAACTCGCAACACCCAGACAACGCAACCATCGGCGATGCAGCAGCGAAAAAACTCACTCACATTTGCAATCACAGGCATCAAGCAACTTGTAAGTAGCATAGATAAAGATGATGAAGACCGCCCTCAAGGTGGAGTTAAAGTCTATCCAAATCCAACATCGTCACAACTGAATTTCTCCGAGCCAACGGATGCGGCTATCTACGATGCAACTGGCGCACGTGTTCGCGTTGTTCGGAGTTCCACAACAGTTGATATTGCCGACCTCGCTTCAGGAGTTTATTATATCCGCACTACTGGCGGAGCAACACAACAAGTTGTGATCCAGCGCTAAGCCACACACTTCTTTTTGTTGAAGAGCGCGGGACCAATGGTCATCAGATCATCGGTCCCGCCTTTTCTAACAGACCTTACCGCATGCTACTATGAAACAGCAACTCCTGGCTCTCCTTGCCATCGCAACCATTCCGTTTCTCATCGCATGGCTTGTTCCCGATGAACACGTTAGACGCAGAGAGATGTTTCGAGCAATGATAACTGAGATGTCTTCATCGGTCCGCGCACGTAGTAGTGCATTAGACGAAACATGCACTGCAGCGGGTTCCTCGGCTGAGTTATCAGACATTCGTAGGTCCTGCGAAGATCTCCGCAAGGCGTACAAGTCTTTGGAGCCCCTTGCAGAATATCTCGATCCGGGCTCGATTTCCATGTATGTAAATGGCGCACCGCTTAGGGCACTCTCCGCGGAGCTACGTACATCACTTGATGCAATCACGGGGATGATGCATACTGCACCGTGGACCGACAGGATGATCCTTGAGGCATGTAGGTCTGGTGTAATGCGAATTACAACAATGGGTATCACGGGATTCGACAGACCTGCCTCGGAGCCCGTGCTTACAGACGACCTGCCGTGTCTCGAAACCATCAAACGTTTGACGATGCTCTATGCTCCGGCCCTGGCCGAACGCGGGAAGGGGGCTCTTCAAAAAGAAGCCGCACGTTACATTGACAATGCAGAGCAGGTGATAAAAACCTCGTCATTCGATGACGTAGACCGTGCCGAGCTGATACGAACCTCACTCGATCCGCTCTATGGCCAGATAGCAAAGATTCAGTTGGCTTTGGAAATCGAACTCTCAACGGAAATCGGACTAAGTCAGACCATTGTTCATCCAACTGCCAACAGCATGTTTGCAACAGATGTACTCTACCCGTCAGCAGCAAGTGGGATATCTCGTGCGTCAATAACGCCATACCTTGTTGAACTTGGAAGAACGTTATTCTTCGATCCTATTCTTTCGTCAAATGGCGAACGTGCATGTGCTTCATGCCATGATCCGTCACGCGGATTTTCCGACGGGCGCACTACAAGTATCGCATTAGGCAGAACAGGATCCCTCGATCGCAACGCTCCAACACTCATCAATGCAGTTCATGCTCGACGGTTCTTTTCCGACCTACGTGCAATGCGTGTACGAGATGTGATTGCTCACGTGGTGACCAACGAGAAGGAATTCAATTCAACTCTGCTGGAGATGGTGGGTAGACTTCGCTCGTCTGATGAATATGTAGAGCTCTTCTCCAAGGCATTTGTTACCGACGGTCCACACGCCGTTGATGCAACAAACGTAGGCATAGCCATTGGTGCCTATCTAACCACCTTAGTCTCGTTCAATTCTCGATTCGATCGATATCTACGAGGTGAGTCCGTTACGATTTCAAACTCTGAACGTCGAGGATTTTCTCTCTTCACGGGTCGGGCAGCATGTGCTTCATGCCACTTTCCACCAACCTATGCTGGCTATGTACCGCCATCGTTTATAGACAGCGAATCAGAAATTATAGGTGTTCCCTTGCACCCAGATACGGCACATGCCATTCCAGACCCCGGCATGGGAAGAGCCGCCGGTCTAGATCGAGAAAATGCGACTATCTATCAGGGTTCCTTCAAGACTCCCACCATTCGCAACATCGCACTTACAGCCCCCTACTTTCACAATGGATCGTATTCTTCACTTGATGACGTGGTAGACTTCTATGCCCGCGGGGGTGGACGTGGAATAGGACTGGCTGTTCCGTTTCAGACACTTCCGTTTGAAACGCTCCAGCTCACCAAACGGGACCGGAAAGATCTCATCGCATTCATGAAGTCCCTTACAGACACCGTAGGGCTAACACATCGCCCAAAGCGCCTTCCAAGTTCTTCGATTTCCAACATGAAGAAACGCACGATTGGTGGTGGGTACTAGTTGTTCTTCCTAACTTGAGGAATGAAACGATTCCTGTTGGTCATCGCAATGGTCTTGGTTGTTTTCCTTCCAACACATGCAGGCGACACAATTCGCGTATGCACGTACAACCTCCTCAAATTCTCACAGTCTAACGAGGATGGCAGGATACCACAGTTCGCTAGGATTCTCGACAGTATACGCCCTGATATAATGGTGAACCAAGAGGTAGTAGATGCTTCTACCGGACCACGATTCGTAACTGACGTTTTAACGTGGGCACCATTTGCAGCAATCCCTTTTAACGATGGTCCAGATACTGACAATCTTCTGTTCTATGATCAAACAAAGTTCGACCTCATAGGTACGCGCGTAATCCCAACCGACTTGCGCAATATTCTTGAAGTTACCCTCGCATTGCGTCCTCACGACGCAACACTTGCTGATACCATCGTGTTCTATTCTGTCCACCTCAAAGCGTCGGATGGATCATCGGAGTCAGCACAACGAGCTAGGGAAATTGCTACATTGATCGGGACACTATCACCAAGGCCACGGATAATGATTTGTGGCGATTTCAATATCTATTCAACAAACGAACCAGCATATACTGCACTTATTGGACCAACGGCTATTCGCAGGTTCATAGATCCAATCGGTCAGTTGTGGCGCCGCAATGATGTTGCGTTCTCTAAGGTGTATACGCAGTGCACTCGCAGGGTAACCTTAGGTGCATGTGGAGGGGGCGTTGATGGCGGACTTGATGATCGCTTTGATTTGATTCTAGCAAGTCAAGAATTGAGTTCGCGCGTGATAACGTCTTCCTACACATCATTTGGCAATGACGGACTTCCACGTCTCAATGAGAGTATAGACGAACCAGCAAATCAAAGTGTGAGTGCTCAAATGGCTGCAGCACTAAAGTGTGCATCGGACCATCTACCGTCGTTTGTTGACGTAGTACTTGGCGACTTTCAGGCGTCGGTTGATGATGATGAACAGACTAAACTCCAGGCAACATGGTCTGCCCCCTACCTTACCGTCACCGGTCTTCACAACGGACACACCTACCGAGTTAGTTCTACCTCTGGGGCACTCGTGGCAACGATTCAAGCAAACGCAGCGCAAGAACGTATCATGCTGTCTTCACTTCCCAGTGGTGCATATACGCTTAGCGGACCAGAAGCAAGTGCCCGATTTATTGTTGTTCGTTAGTTGATTGTTGCTTGATGTCTGCTCACCCGAGCACTACCATGCTTGGCTACATTGATTCAACATTGGCAAATCATGGCCTTGTTGTTGCCCTTACGCTTGCCGTTACTATGCAAGCGCCCGTGTCCAAGAGTATGGCGTGATAGATACGATACGGGTGTCCAAGAATATTCAAACAGTGGGGGAATTGAAGCCCTACCCCGCAGAACATTCACACGTCTTGGCAAGGATGCTCCTTGGGATTGGGTAGATATTACTGTTGGTTGGATTGGTGCACCGTTGGTGGGCTTGATGGTGAGAAGTGGATTTCGCAAACCCGTTTTGCTGTCACTCGTTAATCGATAGAGATTTCTATCCCTGTACGGAACCATCGTGGCGCAATTGGCACCCATCCCGCTTCGATCATGTTGGTGTTCCATAGATTGGATGCTTCGGCAAGGATGCGAATGCCACCAAACGCACGTTGGAGTCGGAGATCGCCAATGCTACGCATCACACCATCGGTATACCGCTCTACGATACGCACTGTGATGGTACACAATACATCAAGTGGAAGCGTAACGTCGGCTCGTACAATACTTTGCCACCGAAGTTGATCGCGTGTGTATCGAGTTTGTGCGTTGGCCGTTGATTCTACAGAAGCATAATTCACCGTCCACTGCACCATGGTAAGGGGCGAGGCATTCCATATACGTTGCACGGGAATTGTTACCACACCTTCGACACCTTGGATATTTACCGATTCGATGTTCTCTGCAGCAAAGACCTTGCCTGTATCCAGAACGTAGTCTATCAAATCGCGGCCATTACGGATGAATCCCGATACTCGAAACTCCACGTCTTGAACACGGATACTTGATCCAAGCTCAGCAGTTATTGCATGCTCGGGAAGAAGCGCTGCATTCCCGCGCGTTGTTGGGTCTTTGTAGTAGAGCTCGGTATACGTTGGAATGCGAAATGACCTATTCACGGTACTAAACACGCGAAGGTCTTCTGTTGGGCGCCACTGAAGATCCGCACCGTATCCAACCCCCGGTGTACGGTCACTAAAGCCGGTGATGTTGGCACCAACCGTTGCAAATACGTCAGATGTGAGAGGTGCACGTATTTCAGCCGAGACTCCGCCACGAAATCGATCATGGTTGCCGAGATTGGAGCTAACGATATTATCTGCACCACCCTCAGCACCAAGCGTAAGTGTTGCAAATGAAAACGTTCCTGTAGCAAGCGCTGTAACAGTTGCGGAATGTGTGGTGTGTGTGTTTCGATAAAAGGCCGGATCGTCTCGCTTGAGGAGAAATTCATCACTGTTATTGCGGTAGAGACCAGCCACACTCATCGTCCAGGCATCTGCAAGGGGCGCGGCAGCACGCACACCGGCAAGCCACGTGCGGGTGTGTTCCCATGCGTCGGGGAAGCGTGGTGAATAGAAGAGACCTGCCCCAAACGTTTTATCAACAAAGCCACCCAACCAATTCACCGTTGTGGCACCTTGAGTGAGTCCACCGCTTAACAACGCAGAACCGAGATTGAGGTCGGTTGATTGCCGATACCCATTGTGCCTAATGAATTGCGCAGAGAGCACGTTATGAACGTTTCCAGTGATCAAGGCCGTAGAAGCTCTGCCTTCCAGATAGCCAAAGTCTCCTCCTAGCAAGGAACCCGCAGAAGAAGAAGCCGTTGGTACGCGCGGGATGATGTTAACAACGCCGTCCATAGCGCCCGGACCAAAGAGTCGAGATGCGCCCCCTTTCACCACTTCAATACGGTCGATGTCCAAAGGGGCTAACGGGAGATTCAATTGATGATGTCCGGTTTGAGGATCGGTGAGGCGCATTCCATTCAGCAGCACCGTTGTTTGCTCATAGGAACCACCGCGGATAGACACATCTGATTGAGCTCCGTAGTGTCCTCGTGTGCGCAGATCAACGCCCGGGACAAACACCAAGGCGTCTTGGATGCTACGTACTGGTAGCCGTTGGAGATCATGAACCAGCAGCACGTCCACCGTTCGTGCAACATTGGCGAGTTCTAGAGGAACGCGCGATGCTGTAACAACAATTGTGGGACGTGTTGGAATGGTGTCTACACGTGCTGAATCAGCAATGAAGGCAGAACACACAGAGGAGGACGAGAAAAGAAGTGCAAGAAGAAGTGCGAGAAGAGGTGAAACTCTGCGCATCTATTGACCCAACAACCATGCAAAAATGAGTGGTGCAACAATTGTTGCATCAGACTCTACTATGAACTTCGGCGTATTGATATCGAGTTTACCCCACGTGATCTTTTCGTTCGGTACTGCGCCAGAATACGAACCGTAGGAAGTTGTGCTATCGGAGATCTGACAGAAGTACGACCAGAATGGCACGTCGTGCCACTCGAGGTCTTGGTACATCATTGGAACAACGCATATCGGGAAGTCACCCGCTATACCGCCACCAATCTGGAAAAATCCCACGCCCTTACCCGAAGAGTTGGCTCGGTACCACTCCGTAAGCCACATCATATACTCGATTCCACTCTTCATTGTGGTGGAAACAATCTCACCCTTAATGCAGTAAGAGGCAAAGATGTTGCCCATCGTGGAGTCTTCCCATCCTGGACAAATGATTGGTAGGTTTTTCTCCGCAGCCGCAATCATCCATGAGTTCTTGGGGTTGATTTCATAATACTGCTCCATCTCACCACTCAACAGCATTTTGTACATGAATTCATGCGGCAGGTATCTCTCACCGGCATCTTGCGCGTTCTTCCACTGTTTGAATATGTGCTTCTGAATACGTCGGAATGCTTCTTCTTCAGGAATACAGGTATCCGTAACACGGTTGAAGCCCCCTTCAAGAAGCTCCCATTCATCTTGCGGGGATAAGTCACGATAATGTGGAACTCGCTTATAGTGCGAATGAGCCACAAGGTTCATGATGTCTTCCTCTAGGTTTGCACCTGTGCATGAGATGATGTGTACTTTGTCCTGACGGATCATCTCGGCAAGGGAGATACCCAACTCAGCAGTGCTCATGGCACCAGCCAAGGTTATCATCATCTTGCCTCCCTCGGCGAGATGTTTTTCGTACCCCTTTGCTGCATCCATAAGAGCGGCGGCATTGAAATGAAGGTAATTTTTTTCGATAAATTCTGAGACTGGACCGCGTTGCATCATCTGCTCCTTATTATGGCGAGCAAAAATACCATAAAGACTACACGGACAACTCTTTGAACAACCTATATTGACATTATGAATACAACCAGCCCCTGGCAGCGTACAATTGCCATCTCTACAGCATTTCTTGCCGTGATTGCAGCGGGAATAGTAGTCCACAATCTTGGTGGAATTCTCATCCCATTTATCCTTGCCGGATTCATTTCCATTGTATTTAACCCGTTCGTTCGGAAGATGCGCTCTAAGCATATACCAACTGCCGTTGCGATTCTGATGGTGATGATCATTGCAGGGGGCAGTCTATGGCTGGTTTCGATTATACTCTCGCTTGGCGTAAACTCCTTTGTTGAGAACTCGGCATTCTACTCCCATCAATTGAAGGTAGTGATTGCTGACGTGGAACGCTCCATGGGTTATGTTCTGCGATCTGTGGGAACAAAGGGGTCAATAAAGCTCGCTTCAATCGTTACGTCGGAGGCCATTATTTCATTTGCAACATCGCAGGTGTCTACAATCCTTGGACTTGTAGGGGACAGTGTAATGATTCTTCTCTTCTTGCTCTTTATGCTTGCCGCTAGTGAGGCCTTCCCATCAAAGATCTTGGTTGCTTTTGACGAACACAGCGGCGCCAAGGTACTCTCCACCTTTGAAACGCTGAGTACAAAGGTGAGGCGTTACCTCGTAATGAAGACACTTTTTGCGCTAACAAACGGCATTATCGCTTGGTTGGTTCTCTCCGCCTTTGGGGTAGACTTCGCACCATTGTTTGGACTGTTAACCTTTATGTTTCAGTACATCCCAAACATCGGTTCGATGATTAGTACAACCATTCCGGCTACTGTCTTTCTACTTCAAACGGGCAGTATAGGCAGTGCAGGTGCACTTGCGTTAACCCTTACAGTAATCCAGAACTTGCTCGGAAATCTTGTGGAGCCAAAGGTCATCGGCGATCAGCTCCGCTTGAGTCCAGTTGTTGTGCTCTTTGCATTAGTCTTCTGGGGATGGATGTGGGGTATCGTTGGCATGGTGCTTTCGATTCCCATTATGTCTTTCTGTAAGGTGCTGCTCGAAATTTTTCCATCAACCCGACCAATCGCTGTTCTCATGGGTAGCGCCGTTGGCACAAAACCTGTTCCTGAGATGGCTAAGCACTAACTTTGCTACATGCAGATAGAAGTACAAGACGTAACTGTAGCATACGATGACATTCCCGCCCTCAACAGCGTTTCACTAACGCTCAACGGATCGGGTGCTGTTCTGCTGACCGGGCCAACTGGAGCTGGGAAAACAACGTTGCTACGGTTATTGTATGCAGACCTTGTTCCAACCACAGGGCAGGTACTGCTGGATGGTGCTGTAACATCAACGATGCGTCCAGCGCAAAGCCGTGAAATCAGGCGCAGGCAGGGCATCGTACAACAGAACTGTAATCTTGTATCTGACTACTCCGTGTTTGAAAACGTTATGATGCCTTTTGCACTCTCTGGAAAGTCAAAGGCAGAATCAACACGCCTGAGTCTTGAGCTACTTGCCGACATGAACATCAGTTATGTGCGGCACAAGTTTCCGCCTCAGCTTTCTGGTGGCGAGAGGCATTTAGTTGCACTCGCAAGAGCTATTGCCACCTCACCCGAGATCCTCATTGCTGACGAACCCACTGGCACGCTTGACGAAAAGACGAGCGCATGCGTGGCTGCAACGCTCCGGTCGTGTCTTGAAAAGGGCATGGGTCTAGTGATCTCAACACATAGCGCTGGCCTTGTTTCGGCGTTTCCAGATGCAATCCTGTGCTCGATAGAGGATGGCAGACTCTCAGTTCATCAACCAAAGCCAGAGGTAGCCCCATGACGAAGATCGCCCTCATCGGATATGGTGCCATGGGCCACGAGCTTGAACGTCTAGCCCCCTCCGTTGGCTGTGATGTAGTGCGCATTTTCGACGCCAACCGGCCACTTACTGTTGAGAGTCCGAATGAATGGGATGTGGCCATCGACTTCTCGCAGCCTGATTCAGTACTTGAGAACGTTCGAACCATGTGTACCATTAGACGAAACCTGATAATTGGCACCACAGGGTGGCATAGCCATCTCACCGAAGTACGGCAGTCTGTTGAAGAGGCTGGTATTGGTTGCATCTGGGGCAGCAACTTCAGTGTTGGAATGCAGATGTTCCTACGAATAATCCGTACGGCCGCAAAGCTGGCACACGATTCTGCTGAGTTCGACGTGATGCTTCATGAATGGCACCATTCCCAGAAGAAGGACAGTCCAAGCGGTACTGCCATTTCAATCGCCAGTGTGATTATCGACGAGATGAACCGAAAGAACCATATAACAGTGGAAACGCAACACGGAATCATAGATCCTTCAGCGCTGCACGTTACCTCCACCCGCGGAGGTTCAGTGGTTGGAAGGCACAACGTAACTCTCGATAGCCCCTTTGATACCATTGATATCATTCATAATGCCAAAAACAGAAGTGGCTTTGCGAACGGGGCTCTCCTTGCTGCAACCTGGATTACTAAACGAACTGGGTTCTATGATTTCTCCAATGTGTATCCCGAACTTCACTCTGACAAACAATGATAGCACCACTGGCTACCCTCGTTCTTGCATTTCTCGTGTACGCTGGCAATCGTCATAATGCAAATACTGCGACGTCTGTGAGATTTGAGCCACAGATTGTTGATGTTGTACGAGACTCAACAGGGTATGTTCAGGCAATGATAAACTTGTTTAGTGTTACTGGAGACAGTATCCGCATAACCGCCGTCAAAGGCTCCTGTGGGTGTGCAAATGCTTCTGTTCAGCGTCCTATAATGCACGATAGCGTTCCCGGCAGAGTATATTTGGCTATCAACGCCCATCATTTTGTAGACAGTGCTAACTATGTTGACTATTCGATTTCACACACAGGCGCAAATTCACCTATCAGTTACCGGGTAATCGTACGGATTCCGAAATCAAAACCATGAACTACTGGCTCGTAAAATCTGAACCTGATGTGTATTCGTGGCAACAGTTTGTTGAGGATAAAAAAACCTTCTGGGACGGCGTTCGCAACTATCAAGCGCGAAACAATATGCGAGCAATGGCAAAAGGCGATCTCGTTATCTTTTATCACTCTGGGGAAGAACGATCAGCAGTGGGCGTTGCAGAAGTAGTCAAGACTGCCTACCAAGACCCTACAACAGACGAGGTTGCATGGGTAGTGGTTGATCTTAAACCAGTTCGCCCCTTGAAGTCATCGGTAACGCTGGCTACTATGAAGTCAACGAAGGGCTTCGAGAACCTCGCCCTCGTTAAACAAGGTAGGCTAAGCGTGGTTCCGCTCACCAAAACGGAATTTGAAACCATCGAAGAGTTGAGTCGCTCAGTTACGAAGTACTAATTACGAAGTACGAAGTACGAACGTCATCCCAGCGCAGGCGGGGATCCATCAATATCCGTCATGGTCTCCCGCCTCCGCGGGAGAGATAGCGGCACGTAGTTACGCAATTGTGTCAGTAACTCTGTAACTCCGTAACTGCGTAACTCCGTAACTGCGTAACTCTGCAATCAGGTCTCTATCCCCTCAACGCTTTCTTAAGAAACTCAACATCCTGACGGACCTTCTTATCTGTATCGATGTAGTTCAGGATCTGTTGGCACGAGTGCAGTACTGTTGTGTGATCTCTGCCTCCAAAGTGCATACCAATGCTTTTTAGCGAAGTCTGAGTTAGCCGTTTAGCGAGATACATACACATCTGACGTGCTAGCACTACCTCATGCTTACGGGTCTTGGCTGAAAGGAGCATCGGATCCATGGAATAATAGGCCGATACTTCCTTCTTGATGTCGTCAATTGTGAGAGTACGAGACGATGCTGAGTTAGAAACGCCGCGTACTACCTCCTTAGCAAGTTCAAGAGTCATCTCTCGACTGTCGAGCGATACTTTAGCTAGCAGAGAGATCAAACAGCCTTCAAGCTCGCGTACGCTAGAAGTAACGTGCCTTCCGATGTACTCCAAGATATCGCCCGGCAGATCCATGCTTTCTTCCATGCTCTTCTGCTGAAGGATGGCAATTCGCGTTTCAAGGTCTGGAGGCTGTATGTCTGTTGTAAGCCCCCACTGAAAGCGGGAGATCAGGCGTTCATCAAGGTCTGCAAGGTCCTTGGGCTGTTTATCGCTTGTAAGGATAAGTTGCTTGCCTTCTTGATGCAGAGCATTGAACGTGTGGAAGAACATGTCCTGCGTTTTCTCTTTGCCACCAAGGAACTGGATGTCATCAACAATCAGAACGTCTACACCCCGATAGAAATTCGTGAAGTCAGGGATCTTGTTTGTTTGGATGGCATTGATGTACTCCATCGTGAACTTCTCGGAGTTCGTGTAGAGTACACGTGCGTTAGGATCGCGCTGAAGCACCCGATTTCCAATGGCTTGTACGAGGTGTGTCTTACCTAGACCCGTTGGACCATAGATCACCAGCGGATTGAACTTTGTTTTGCCCGGATTGTCTGCCACAGCAATTGCAGCAGATGTTGCGAGTTGATTGTTCTCACCACGGATGAAGTTCTCAAACGTGTAACGTGGGTTGAAATACGTTGGGTAGTGTGTAGATGGTCCTGACCGCTGGGATGGTGATTTGGAGCCCGATTCACTGAACGGAAGAGACGGCTGGCTGGCTCCACGTAGTCCGGGAAGCTTTACTGTGCGTTTTTCTGGAGAACTTGCTCCTTCGTCTACTACAACCTCAAACTGAAGCTTAGACTTAGGTCCGAGAATCTTCTGAACCGTTTTCTGAAGCAACGAGGCGTAGTGCTGCTCAATCCATTCATAGAAAAAATGACTCGGTAGTTCCAACGTAAGCTGCGTGCCGTCCCACTTCATAGGGCGCATCTTCTCGAACCACGTCTTGAACACTTGGTCCGAGACGTTATCCTGAATTATTCCTAAACACTGGGACCAAAGCCCCTCAGCATCAGATGAGCCACTCAATGATGTGCTCCGCCCTGTGTTGTTTTTCGTGACAGTTACTGCCCCGAATAAATTCAACGCTTCATTCTTTTTCACCCAACTGTCCCTCCGCCGCAACGAGCGCTTAGTGCATGCATCTGTTGCGGCGATGTGGCCTGCTCCGTCCACCAGCTTACTCAACTGAAAAACTATCAGCACTTCCACACCGCCGTCCCTTTTGTGAGGGGTGCAAATTTGACTTACTTACCTAGTGTTCTACAAGCTAAATAATTGGTCGGTGTGAACTTTTTTTACTTGCATTTGTGCGTTCTGCGTTAAGTGGATATAAACAATGGTGGTTGGTTCAAGTTATGAGTCTACGTACTCCGTATCTTCGTTGCAACAATGTACAACAACCTGACCTATGTCTGAACAAGCAGAGCCAAAGACGCCTCCAGCATTCGAAATGGGCTTTCTCGACCACCTCGAGGAGCTCCGCTCCCGTCTGTTCAAATCGGTTCTAGGCATTCTCATTGGCTGTATCATCGTTGGTATTTATAGCAACGAGGTGATGAACTTTGTTTTGCTACAGCCAGCACTGAGTGCCAACGTTCATCTCCAAAACATCGAACCCTTTGGTCAAACGTTTTTGTTGTTCAAAGTGGTATTCCTTTGCGGAACCATCCTTGCCTTTCCGTGGGTTCTGTATCAGGTATGGGGCTTTGTGGCTCCTGGACTGTATATGACCGAGCGCAAGTGGGCCGGACGTATTACGGTGCTCACGTCCATCAGCTTCTTACTCGGGGTTGCGTTTGGGTACTTCTTGCTCATCCCAAACATGATGAATTATGTGAGTCAGTTTGCTAACCCAAACATCGAGAACAACATCGCTGTTGGCAACTACTTCAGCTTCCTCGTAAACATGCTTCTTGCATCGGGATTGATATTTGAACTTCCAATGGTCACGTTTGTGCTTGCACGAATTGGTGTTGTTACCTCCGCGATGATGTCTCTGTACCGCAGACATGCCATCGTTGTAATTCTCATCCTAGCGGCTGTTATCACTCCATCGCCAGACCCTGTTTCTCAATTGATGGTAGCCATCCCTCTTTGGGTTTTGTACGAGATAAGTGTAGTGATTGCAAAGTTTGCTAAAACAAAACCAGCAGCATGAAGGACTCGTCAATCAAATCCATTAGTTCCTCGGTGGCTAATGAATTGGAACAGTTTGAGGGCTATATGCGCGATCAAATGCGGTCTCGCGCGGCGTTGCTCGATACAGTAATCCGCTACATCCTCCGTCGGCGAGGCAAGCGTGTACGGCCAACATTAGTCTTTCTTTCTGCCGGACTCTGTGGAGGCATTACAGATCGCGCATACGTTGGTGCATCTATGGTAGAGTTGCTTCACACTGCTACTCTTGTGCATGACGACGTAGTAGACCAAGCCGATGAACGCCGTGGCATGGCTTCTATCAATGCTGTATGGAAGAATAAGATTGCCGTGCTTGTTGGAGACTACCTTCTCTCCAAGGGGCTCCTCATCGCGGTCAAGCAAAGTGAGTTCGACTACCTCCGCGTAACAAGCGAAGCAGTCCGTCGGATGAGCGAAGGCGAGCTGTTGCAGATCCAAAAGAGCAAACAGAAGTCGCTGGACGAAGAAACGTACTTCAAGATTATTTCCGATAAAACAGCATCACTCATTTCCACGTGCTGCGAGGTTGGAGCTATCAGCGTCACCGAAGACCCCAAGATTCGCCTTGCTCTCGCAGAATATGGAGAACTTGTGGGACTTGCATTTCAGATACGCGACGATGTTCTAGACTACTCAAGCCGCAGCAGTATTCTGGGCAAACCAGTTGGCAATGATATTCGTGAAGGTAAGATCACACTGCCGTTGCTTTACGCCTCAAGGAATGCTTCAAAGGCAGATACCAAGAAGGCAATTGGCATCGTGAAGTCAAAGTCAGCCAAGAAAAAAGACATCGAAGAAGTTATGCAGTTTGTAGTGGACAACAACGGTATCGAGGCTGCACAGGCAAAAGCACTCGAGCTTCAACAACAGGCGATCGAAAAAATCGTCTCCTTCCCAGATTCTGTGTACAAAACAGCCCTGATCGATTTTGCTACATTTGTTGTGAAACGCACATCCTGATCTAAAACGAGGACTTTATGCTCCAATCCAACTCCCAATCTTTTGCTGGCGTGGTCTCTACCGAGGCACTGCGCGCCTACGTACAACGCGTATATGCCTGGATGACGGGTGGTCTTCTGTTGACCGGTCTTACCGCCTTTTTTGTGTCTCAGTCTCCTGAAATTCTCAACGCAATCTTTGGAACTCCACTCTATTGGGTTGTTCTCCTAGCGCCACTTGGAATGGTGTTCTTTCTTTCTGCTCGCATTGATGCCATGAAGCCAAGTACGGCTGCTGGCACCTTCATTGCGTATTCGCTCATGAACGGGCTTTCCTTTAGCGTATTGTTTGCGATCTACGAACTGGGAAGCATCTTTCAAGTATTCGTTATCGCCGCAGGGATGTACTCAGCTGCGGCCGCCTATGGATACTTTACAAAGCGCGACCTTACCAACATGGGCTCGTTTTTGTTCATGGGGCTTATAGGACTTATACTTGCTTCGGTTCTCAACATCTTCTTGAATAGTTCTGCACTTGAGTTCGCAGTAAGTCTTGTAGGTGTTGCAGTATTCACAGGCCTAACGGTATACGATATGAGCCGGATGAAGGAACAAGCCATCGTGATGTATGCAGGAGAAGGTCTGGCCCAGAAGCGCGCTATCCTTGGTGCACTCTCGTTGTATCTGAACTTCGTTAACCTCTTCTTGTTCCTCCTGCGGCTGTTCGGCAATCGCCGGTAAGCGCCTCGCCCCCTCCCAAGAAATGTCTACCAAGCCCGCTCCATCCTTTGCAGTAACTGCCTCGGCAATGCTCCGCCAGAATCTTCCGGTGGACGCTGCAAAGCTTTGCGCACGGGGTTTGGAGTATTTCCCAAACTACATCGTTGGGTATCTGCTCTTGTCCGAGGCATATCACGCCATGGGCCAACAGACCGACGCACTGTTGATTCTTCAGGAAGCTCGTAGCAGGTTCCCACAACATGCACATGTGATTGATGAACGATCACATTCGATGAATCAGCAAGAACTCATCGAAGAACCTCCAGCCGTAGTGCACACGGCGGAACCAATCTTGGCGATGCAACCTGCTACTGTTCTTGAGATTGTTGTAGCACATGCAGAACGAAAGATTTCGACAGAATCTGTGCTTCGTATCATCGACACAGCGCCTCACTCAAACGACCAACGAATTATTCGAAGTGCAAGCGTGCGGCTTATTCCTGGACTCGAATACACAACGCTCCGTTTTGAGGGTATGCGTTCACGAGGACGGCGAGAGATATCACAACTAAGCGAACCGCCGCCATTTCGTGAGTTTCATACGATGCTTCGTATGACTCGTCCTGCCGAGCGCCTGCGCGAATCAAAGCGGCCCGTCTCTCTCGAAGAATTGGCATCTCGACTAGAACGTGCACGCATGCCACGCCCAGCGGACATGCCCGTGCCTGTGGCGTCTGCTCAGCCCACTTCCACCGGACCTACCGTGGTTACGGAGACCATTGCCCGCATCTACATGCAGCAAGGTTCCTTCGATAGAGCGATTGAGGCGTTCCAAGTTTTGCAAAAGGCTAAGCCCGAGCACCACAGTAGATTCGAGGCGTTGATTGCAGAGTGCGAGCAAAAGCGCAGTTAACGATGTTGCTCTTCCGCTACATCCTTCGTGCTCATTTAGGACCCTTCGTTTTTGGAACGTCGGTAATCATGGCCCTCTTCCTCTTGCAATACATCATGCGATGGGTAGATCAACTTGCGAGTAAGGGGCTAGACATTGCAACGATTAGCGCATTTCTCTTCCTTAACCTCTCGTGGATTGTTGTGCTAGCCATCCCAATTGGTGTGCTCTTTAGCACGCTGATGGCATTTGGCGCGATGTCCTCAGCACATGAGATTACGGTGATGAAAGCAAGTGGAATGGGCCTGTTTAGGATGATGGTTCCGATGATACTTGCTGGCTTATTGTTATGGGGCTTTACCTTTTGGTACACAGATGCAGTGCTGCCAAATACAAATCTTCAGTTAAGCGGAATGATGCGAGATATCACGCGCACAAAACCAACGTTTGCTATCGAGTCGGGGCAGTTCACTACTCATATCGACGGGTTCACGATTCTCGCACGTAATGTAGACTCTACAGGATTGATGACAGGTGTTACCATCTACGACAAGTCGTCTGGAGACCGCAGGAACATCGTCTCGGCTGATACCGGACGTATGGCATTCTCGCCGTCACTCACACGATTGGTTGTTCATCTCTTCCGTGGAGAGATACACCAAACGTCCACGCTAAAACCCAACGACTACCGAATTATTAGATTCGACCGGCATCAGATGACAATGCAGGCAGACCGGTTTTTTTATGAGCAATCTGATGTGTCGGGTAGCTCTAGGAGCGACAGAGAGATGAGTATTGCAGATATGCAGGTGATGGTAGATAGAGCAACAAATGAGATGTCCTATACGCAGCACCAGTTCGACTCGACGCTCTCGGCCCACATGTCCTACCTACTTACACCGCGCGCAGTATCGTCATCGCCGTTAACTCAACGAGATGTGATGGACCATGTATCAACAACGATCTCTGGAATTAGAACAGCACTTGAGGGTGATGCGTATAGAATTTCAAGCGAACGTGCTGCGGCAAACAAGTATGAAGTGGAGATCTACAAGAAATATGCAATCCCTTTTGCATGTCTGCTGTTTGTGATCGTTGGCTGTCCACTCGGAGTTATCACAAAAGGTGGCAACTTCGGAATCAGTGCCATGGTGTCTCTTGGCTTCTACGTTGTCTATTGGGTTACGTTGATAGGGGGCGAAAAACTCGCAGACCGAGATATCCTCTCGCCTGCCATCGCCATGTGGTCTGGCAACATCATCATTGGTATGGTAGGGATTTTCGTTGCCTACAAGGTTAACTACGAAACCACTCCGCTTAAACGCATCGCCTCTTGGATACGGGCGCGCCGCAGCCGTCTGGCGCTACCAAACAAATCGCTCTAGCGCAAGATTGGCGCGAGCAAATGCATCTTGGACAGTGGAGCCCGTTGCCGTGAGGTGACCCATCTTACGTCCCATGCGAACATCCTTCTTGCCATACAGGTGAAGAGCAACGTCATCAACCTTTAGCATTTCTATCACACTGTCTGGTATACCGGTTCCTGTTCGCTCTCCGAGAAGATTAATCATACATGCAGCGGGCACTCGCATAGATGGAGAGCCAAGCGGCATGTTCGTAACTGCACGTACAACGTTTTCATACTGCGATGTGTGGCAGGCTTCAATGGTGTAGTGTCCGCTATTATGCGGACGTGGCGCTATCTCATTGAACAGGATCTCATCGTTGGCAGTGAGAAACATCTCAATTCCAAAAACACCCACGCCGTCTATCGTCTCTACACATGTTAATGCAATTTCTTGTGCTCTCTTTTGGAGGTGCTCATCGATTGGTGCAGGGGCTAAAACAGTAACGCAGATATGGCCTTGTTGAATTGTTTGAACGCACGGGTACACAGCAGTTTCACCGCGTTTGTTGCGTGTAACCATCACAGCAAGTTCCTTTGTAAACGTTACAAACTGCTCTGCAAGCAATGCACGGGGCTCTTCCCCACCCATAAACCTGCGCCACACCATTTCAATCTCTGTGCTGCGCTTAATCGTTGCATTTCCATACCCGTCATACCCGTACATGCGCGTTTTAGCTACAAACGGATAACCATACTTTGTGCCAAATTCATGGAGGTCTTGCTCTGAATCTATCTCTGCAAAGTTTGGTGTAGGGATACCAACAGAAGAAAACGTTTCCTTCTGCGTAAGCTTGTCTTGCACCAATCGCATCGTATCGGCAGTAGGGAACACAAATCTGCGTTGAGCTATGTGATCAAGAATATCCGGATCGATGAATTCATTCTCGAGCGTTATGATGTCTGATGCGTTGATGAATCGCTCGAGTTCGGCGCCATCTTTCCAACCGCCTGGGAACTCCAGCTTGGTCATCACGCCTGCTGGCGAGTCCTCACCATGTTCGATTACCGCAACACGGAGCCCCATACGATAAGCAGCTTCGGCGGTCATCTTTGCAAGCTGACCTCCGCCGAGAATTCCAAGCGTGAATGGCTGAGCAGGGTTGTAGATGGAAGGAAGCATGGTAGAGAGTTATAGAGTTAGGGGAGAGGTTGCATACCCATGAGTGCCCACTCTTCGCGAGCTGGACCATAGATACCAGACACGGTAAGACCCTGGCTACGCATCATGGCCGTCATTTGTCCACGGTGGTGAACCTGATGAAGGAGAAGTGCATGTAGACCCGCACCGATACTCCAGCGTTCTCCGTACATGTCTCGCATATCAGGCAGGTTTGCATCTGTCCAGGTTGCATTGATTGCACTAACCAACTCATCGGACTTCTTTTGGTAGTCAGTAACAAGGTCTTCAACGTGCATGTGGGACGGGAAAACCTCTTCAAGAGGAAGCCCAAGCTTCTTGGGCATTTCCGTGAGCGTCTCAATGATGTGGTTGGCGAGTCTACCAAGTGTGCGTCCATCGGGATCAATCTTTGTTGTCAAGCTGGCGTCCGTAAGGAATCCAAAGATCTTTGCTGTGGAATCGGACTCATACTTCCACGTCGTGAGAAATTCATTCAGTGTGTTGAACATTTATAATGGTTCCTCAATAACAACAACAGCAACAGCTATTGCAGAAGTGTGACTCAGTGTAACATGGGTGATATGATTTGCCCAACGCTCATTCATTTCGCCAAAGAGTTCAAGTATTGGCTCACCGGAAGGGTGATTCTTGATCCCAACAAGTTTAAATGCCATACCATCTCGCATACCAGTCTTGATTGCTTTTGAAAATGCTTCCTTCGCTGCAAACCTAGCGGCATAATGCAGGAACCGCGTGTCTGCAAAGTGCTCACAATACGAGATCTCCGTTTCCGTAAACACCCGCTTAAGAAAACGCTCACCGTACTCATCAAACGAATGTTTGATGCGCGCTACGTCCACGATATCGGTGCCAATCCCCTTGATCATGCTTCTTCAGTAATTCGTAATTCGTAATTCGTGATTAATTCTCTCCCCAACTGTCTTCAAGCAGCAAGTACGCCTTAATCAGCTCATCGAGGTTGCCATCCATCACCGACTGAACATCCGTGATCTTGGTTTCCGTGCGATGGTCGTTCACCATTGTGTATGGCTGAAAAACATAACTACGGATTTGGGAGCCCCATTCAATCTTTTTCTTTGTGCCTTCGATAACTGCTTTTGCAGCTTCTTCTTCTTCTCTGCGCTTTTGGTAGAGTCTACTCTTGAGCATCTTCATTGCGTGTTCGCGGTTGAGAAGCTGCGAGCGTTCTTGTTGGCAGGCAACAACAATCCCTGAGGGCACGTGACGCAGCCGCACCGCCGTTTCAACCTTGTTTACATTCTGTCCACCCTTACCACCAGAGCGGAAGGTGTCCATTTCTACATCGGCAGGGTTGACAACAATTTCTACCTCATCATCAACTTCGGGATACACATACACCGAAGAGAATGATGTGTGACGCCGGGCATTAGAATCATACGGGCTTATTCGAACCAAGCGGTGTACGCCATTCTCTGCTTTGAGATAGCCATAGGCAAACGGACCGCGCACCTCTAGTGTACAGCTCTTAATCCCTGCTGCTTCGCCTGCCTGTTCATCAGCAAGAAGAACCTCGAGATTATGTTGTTCTGCCCAACGTGTATACATACGCATAAGCATCTCTGCCCAGTCATTTGCTTCTGTTCCACCTGCTCCGGCATTAATCGTCAGAATGGCGTTGCGATTATCATCTGGGCCCGCGAGAATCTTGCGCAGTTCTAGTTCATCTACTGCTTTTTGACTTCGGTTGAGTTCCGCAACAATGTCAGACTCCATCGTCTCATCTTTAGCTTCCTCTGCAAGTTCTACCAGCGCTTCTACATCACCAACTGATTGTTGGGCAGACACCCACGTAGCCACCCAGTCTTTAAGACTGGATGCCTCTTGCATCAGCTTTTGCGCCTTTTGAGCATCATCCCAAAAATCAGGTGCCTGGGAGAGCATCTCACGTTCTGCTATCTCGTCGCGCTTACGATCGATGTCAAAGGAACCTCCGAAGTTGATCCACACGTTCGCGGAGTTCAGAGAGGCGAGTTTTTTGTGGTTCGAACATGGCGCAAAGATACGAGTTACGAGTTACGGAGGTACACAGTTACGGAGTTACGCCGTAAACATCGCCTCGCGTATGGAGAGTAATGAGAGGTTGGCAGAATGCATGTGAGTGTGGCATTCGCAAACGCGCTGGCACTGTCAGTTGACCAATTGCAACGCGCCATCCCTCGTGTGGCACCATTACGGTTAAAGGCAAGGAAAGATATATGAACACTTTGGGGTTGGAGGGGGCGTAGTGGCCCGACTATGGGCGCAATGACAGAGTTCGGCGATGTGCGATTAATGTATCCTTATCACGCGAGATAACGATAAACAAGCGAATTGTTTCACCGTCTACAGTAGCAACGATTCTCCCTGCACCTTCGTATACGTAGAATGGACTTTGCCTAATGCCGTTTGTGTTCATGAGGCAGGCGCCAATTCGGCGGTCTCCCAATGTATATGAAACAAGCAGCAAGTGACCGATAGTTTGAATGCTCGCAATCTGGTTACCAGACTGGTCATTGAACAGCGCTTTTAGACGGACTGATCTGTTTTTAGGATACACCTTCATCCACTTACAGTTGGGCCCACCAAGGATTATTGTATCACGAACATTTGTCGTCTTTTGGAACTGCTGAGGGTAATATTCTACAGGCACCTTCTCCGCTAATACGTCAACATGATGTGCACTCGTATCCATGTACACGATATTAAAGTGCGTTAGTGGGGCGGTAGAACCTTCCTTAATGCTTGGTATGACAATACGCCGTGAAAGATCAGAACTCCAGATATGAAATGCGACTTCTTCGCTACGGGTTCTTTTATGCGCGATTGACTTAACCTCGTGAGTACCTAATGCCACTTCAGATCTCCAGGTACTATGGGTGTTGTACAACCGTGCAGCTTCCCCATTTATCACTGTATCGATGTATGAGTCACTCGTTGTATACATACACCACATGGTTGAGTCATCAACAAAGCGAGTCTCTATCCAAGTCATAAGCCGTTGCTGCAATGAGTCGGGCACAAGGCTAGCGTATGGAATCCGAAACGCATTACTGGTTCCTGGACGCACGACAAATCTGTCGCCGCTTGGAGCCGTGAACAACAGTCGGCAAGATGGTTGGCTCCAGTCTAACAACACAGGGTTTGTTTTTGCTGGAAGTTCGATGTCGTCTATATGCCTAGGCATTCCGTCATCGAGAGCAACCATGTCAAGACTTAATGCAAGAGAATCGACGAAATTTATAAGAGAAGTTTCTTCCGTAGGCAGCTTAAAAATCCGCTGTCCGCCCTCATTACTTGCCCATCCCACGCGCGCACGACTACCTTTCGTTGCTCTCGAAGTACGACGAACTGTATAGATTGAAGTATCTAGCCTCATTGAGTCCAATTCTGACAGTGCCTTCGCGCTACGAACTGCCACTGTAATGTGCACTTGAGCTGCCATTCTACCGTAGCTCCTACCATTCACATACATAATGCGTGAAAGACAGGGAATGCAAGAATTGTTCGCGAGATCCAGCTCAATGTTGATTGTAACCAATGCGCGTTCGAATGGGAGACTAGATTCCTTTTCAAATCCATGCACATGGCAAGTTGTAATCGTCAGCAAGCCAATGAGCACTGCAACCCAGCAGAATGTATGCGTGATAAACGAACTCATTGACTCGCCTGCGATATGCTAATTGCAGAAATCTTTAATCGGGAATTGGACACGGACTGTCATCTGATGTATACCAAACACTTAGAATTACAGCACCACTACTCCACTCTGCTAACTGATTAGGGTCTGCAGGTGCGGCAACATAGATAACACCGCTCACGTGTGTAATTGTATTTTGATCGATATTCACCACGACGCTTGGAGCTGGGAGCATAGGCGCTGGAGGACCAGGAAGCTCAATTTTAATAACACACGAATTGCCTCCATTGCGCGTATCGCAACCTGGGTAGGTCTGTTTTCCTAATATATAAGCTGGATACGAATAACTGGGCAGCGTGCACAAAATCGTGACGAAAAGCATAAGGATTGACAGTCGCATAACCTATCTCCTTTGGACCGTGTTTTTAAAAAAATGTAACATGTCAGCAACAACAACCTAACACACACACACACACAAGCGAAAGTTTTCCACTCCTTGTGTATTGTGCATCATCTAACCTTCAGTACAGAAAGTTCTGCATGTCTAATATTGATCGTTGACTCTTGTCTACATTAGTAGTGGCCCAACCATATATGGTCGCGCTATACAATGCGCTGGATGTGGTCTTTGCCCCTTCTCAGAATGAATTACAAGCCTATCTCCTAGCCCGCTCCTTCCGCTAATTGATGCTGAGGTTCATGTCGGCTTGGAGGGCCTCCATGCCTTCTGGGGTGGATGACCACAACTGGGCGTCGTCACGATCAAGACCGATGGACTCACCCGTGGCCACGGCATCATGTAATGCGGTGCATCCGTCAGGACGGTAGTTCCTGGTAGACAGCACCTTCTTCTTTGCGTCTTTGATACGCACGCCGTCAAATAAGATCTCAACCGTTGTATCAAACAACGCAACAGTGAGATCAAGGGTCTCTGCCTGTAGGTGAGACATCGATCCGGATCGGTCAACGATAAGGATGAGTTCGGTGAGTGAGGGGTTCATAGATAGACTTCTAAAGCGTGCGTGAAAGAATTGATGAATATTGGTGCCGAAAAAAAATATCAAAGCACGAGCGACGTAATGTGTCGTTCTTCTTAAATTGTTTACTATGATTTCTCACCACATCACTCGCTGCCTCCGTATCGTAACGATGTTGGCCAATGGACGCGCCATGTCCACGGCCGACATTCTAGATGCACTTGGGCGTCATGACGACGATAAACCGGTTTCGCTCCGCCAGATCCAGCGAGACCTCCGCTCGATTGAAGAAGCGGGCGTGCCCCTTACCGTCAGCACCGACGGACGCATCAAGCTTTATGCGATTCCAAAACATGCACGGATTACCCCGCCCCTTAACATTGAAGAAAATGAACTGCTCTCACTTCATGTGCTGAAAGGGGCGCTTGCGTCGTACACAAACACACGCGTAGAACGCGACGTGCGGCGTTTGTTGGAGAAGCTGGAGCGCGTGGTGCCAGGCACGGTATTCGTGCATGAGGAGATAGCCAGCGACGTCTCACCCGGACGGTATGCAACGGCCGTAAGCGACGTGGCAATGGAAAACATAATTGAGGCAATTGTTGACCCGCATTGGGACCGAGTAACGTACAGGTCCGTGCAGGCACAGACACCAAAAATGTTTGTGGTGAGTTTTTGTCGATTGATCAACCACGCCGGCAGATTATATGTTGCAGCATGGCATCCCGTGCATCGCCAGTACATTACATTGGCAGCGGATAGGATAGATCATGTTGAGCGAGCAAATGATATCACGATGCCGCTACATGTATTCAGTCAACGTAAATATTTGAGCGGTCGGTTTGGGATCTATGACGGTGCCGTTACTAAAATCACACTACGTATTGATGCCGAGGCAGCAGACTTCTTTATGTCTCGCGAGTGGCATCCATCTCAAACATTCACGGCACGCCGAGGCGGCAGGGTAGACCTCACACTCGTAGCTCCCCTATCTCCAGAACTTGTGAGTTGGGTAGTAGGTTGGGCCGATGTAGTTGAGATAAAGACACCTAAGAAGTTGCTCGAAATGTGTCAGGCAAAAGTTGCAAGGTTGCAAGAATAGGCGCTGTAGAGCAGTGGCACACTCAAGAGTAGTTCTGCCGTCAGGCGTTTGTAGGGCAGAGCAATAGGCAACGTAAAGAAATACGGCAGAAGTAGTAGCGAGAGCGTCCAAACAGCCGCGATTGGGAAAATCGGCGTCGGCATCAACAATACTGTTCCTACCAGACTTACCAGCGCCAATACCCACATCAGCCAGCGTATGCCACTGGCACCCAATGCCGTGGCAATACTTGGAAGGGCTAATGATGTATCTAGAATTCTATCTGCTTCGCTCTCGGTGGCGATGATACCAATAACCATCGTAACGTGGCAGACGATACATGCAAGAATTACTATAACGTTGTGTTCCGTATGGGGCATGAGCAGTGGAATACTCCACACCGTTGCAACATAACAGACCGCAACGTTTACATCTTTAAGAACCCCAACAACACGCGATTGAGACAATTTCTGCAGCACATGATGGAGATAATACATCGCCACTATTGCTGAACCCACAACGAGAACAACAAACGGCAGATACAGAATACTTATAACAGCGCATGATGCCGATACAATACAAACGGCTGGGATAATCACTCGTGAGTGATGTTGAATTGCGGAGTGCCTCAATGATTCCGTTCGGCGTCCATTACGCGCGTCTAACAAACGGTCTGCCATGTACACACACCACGATAGAGGCGGCACTACAAACCACCATGCAATTGGTAGCGAAACTCCCAAAACATGCTCGGTTAAGAGTCCACCAGCGATAAGTCCGAGTATAATGTCAACGGCAAAAAAATGCAGATACTTCATGGTAGTGGCAAGTTAGGAGATGGGGGCAGGGGGTGAGCTTCCACGCAATCAATGATTTCTTTCCGACGCAATTATATTCTCACATATATCGTCGCAACCTAATGTTTGCTAATGGTTTAATGTTTTTATGGCTTAATAATACTTTAGATGTATGTGAATTGTCAAACTATGCTTCTCCCGTTTACGATACCACCTCCTGAGTTTGATTCACCCCTTGTTGACCACATTGTGGTGCTTGAGCAATGGAAGGGACGTACGTTGGCTGGAACCACACATCCAGCAATTTTCTTTGAAATAAAGGCGGTTTTTCATCTTATGGAGAGTCTGGGTTCGGCGCGGATTGAAGGAAACCGGACAACTATTGATGACCTCATCAATGCATCAATGCAGGGTAATAGCGATTCCTCTGAGCCCCTTCGAGAGATATCCAACATTGAAGACGCGATGTCGTGGGTTGAGAGCGAATTTGCAACGGACACAAATCGCAGGATCGACGATTTCTTCATCAAGGAACTGCATCGGCTAACGGTAAAAAATTTGCGTCCACCAGATGAAGGGGGCCAAGGTGACGCTAAGCCTGGATTGTTCAGGGCCGGCGGTGTTAGCATACGGGGCTCTTTGCATACCCCGCCCGCCGCCCCGGAGCTGGCGGCGTATATGGAGGAGTTCGTCCACGTGATCAATGAACCCATTGCACCGCGCAACGAACTGATGCGAATTGCCCTTGCACATCATCGTTTTGCAGCAATTCATCCATTTCGGAATGGGAATGGACGTGTGGTGCGACTGCTAACGTATGCGATGCTCATTCGATCGGGGCTTCATGTGGCTGATGGAAGAATCCTCAACCCTACAGCCGTGTTCTGTCACGATAGGTGGGCATATATAAATGCCCTGAGCGCTGCTGATGCCGGAACTCCTGCAGCATTGCTTGCTTGGTGCACGTTTGTCCTTCTTGGCTTCAACAGAGAGTTCACTAACATTTCGTCACTTCTTGATGTTGCAACGCTTGGTCCACGAATTCTTTCTCCGTCAATCACTCTCGCACACTCTCGTGGGTTGATTTCTTTATCGGAACATCGAGACATCAATAGTCTCGCACATTCGCAAGTGTTTTCATCATTAGAGGTGAGAGCTCTCTACCCACAACGGTCAAGTGCAGGCATTTCGCAGGTAATAGCTCGGTACAAGAAGCGTGGACTCATTGTACCCACGCCTCACGCAAATTCTCGCACCTACGCCATCCATTATTCAGGACCGGTGCTGCTCCGTCCCTTGATAGAAATCTTGCGTGGTCAAGGCTACATACCTACAACAATGGACTACTAAGTGTAAGTGTCCACCCAAAGGAGCCCCGTGGAGAGAGCGGTCCCACTGGCCACATAGCATCGAAGCGAAGGAAAAACAGGTCGCTAACAAACGTTGGGATGCGCGCAATGGCAAAGCCGGCCTCCATGTATACGCCGGGTGTTGAGTCAAGAATTTGTCCCGAAACAAAGGGGGCTGCGCGCTGCGTTGTGTTGATGGCACCAAACCGGCCAATGAGGTCTACTCCTCTACCAGATGCAAATGTTGGTAGCCCAACGATGCGCCACCACATGTCGGAGAAGTTGTGCTCGGCCATTACCGAAAGAAATTCTGTACCAGCAAAGTTGTTGATACCTACGGTGTTGAAGTCTTTGCCTGCGCCGAGTATCGGGAATCTGCGCTGCACAATAAACCGTCCCTGCACGGGCGTCTTGGTGTCTTGTATCCCGGCATGAATGGTCACGTCAAGTTCCATAGGAACGTACCCTGTTGTAAACGTTGGGATGCGAAGATCCACGGCAGCATCAACGCTCCAAAACGAAACGTTGGACCTTGTTTCACGGCCCGTAAGCGCGTTCAGGTGAAACGTGTAGGGGGTGCTAGAGCCCATAAACAACTCGAGTATTCCGGGCTGGAAGAAGGTTGAAGAGAGCTGCACCATCTGATAGTCGCCTGCGTCTGCTGTTACTGATGGTCGGTCTACGTTTTCTATTACGGGCATGTTGATGTGGCGCATCCACGAGGCAGATACCGCAACGTCAGCAACACCGGCCTTAGCCGATACACCAAGCTCTGTGCCATCTGTGCGGAAGAAGTCGAAATAATCCGTGTAGAGGAGATTTGTGAAATGCAGAAAGTTGAGGCGCTTAACGATGGTGCGCGACTCCTGAACGGTGGCCAAATAGGACATCACGGAGCCAAAAACTTTGAGCTTTAGGTCTTGGTTGTCTACCGCAACAACCTCTACGTCCACTTTACCAACTGTTGTGTTCTTGCTTCCAAATCCCGCCGTAGCTGCTACCAGTATGGGGCTCCATCCGATGTTCAGCGTGCCTCCGTAGACCACACTTGTTATGGAAGACCGGTCAATCAACGGATCTACACCAACGCTGAGAGGTCCTGCCTGCATAATGTTCAACATGGATGAGCCCCGTTGCCTCTCATTTGTAGGATTTGTCTGTTTGCGTCCTCCGCTTTTTTCTACGCTGTCCTGTTTACGGTAGATCTCACGTTCTTCGTTGGACGACTCTGCAAACGCATGCTCTTCCCAAAACTCAGAACGTGCTGAGTCGGCTTGGGGATCAACCGTCACAGAACGTCCCTCTTGGACAACGCTTACGCTAGCTCCCTTCTGCTTTACACTCGTCTTGGTCTGACTAGTTGTATCAACACGGGGAGAGAGGAGCGTGTCATCAATAGGCTGGTTAACAACAATGTCTGTTACGTAGGTTTGGGCCGATACATCTGCAGTAATCTCCATTAGAACTGCGATAATCCGAACCTTGGCACCGGCTGTTACATTCTGATATGTTGGCGCCCAAATAGAGTCGTTTACCTTTTCATAGCGTTGTTCGTAGGTAAGCTTTTTGAGAAACGGAAAGGCCGTTTCGTCAGTTGGAGAAAACTTAGCCCCAATAACTTGGTATGACTCTTCAATGATGGTAAGTGTGCCCTCAAACCCTGGAAACACCCTCGCCTTGGGCTCAAACGCAAGTTCATACACCATTTGATCTCCAAACGGCTTCTTGCCGATTAGCCGATATGTATACTCATCAAGAGCATCCTTGCCAAGGGGCGTTACCATCGTGGTTTTGATGAGTGTTATCTCATCTTGCGTAAAGTCAAAGAAGTCATCAAACACGGCTAGGTTATTCTGTGCGCCAATATTGGCCGTCTGCCTACGCTGTAGAATGTGAACTCGTTTTTTTGCCTCTGGCTTGCGTTGGTCATAGACCTTTGAAAAGGTCTCTGAGATTGAAGTTTCCGCGCCACTTCCATTGGGATCGAGGCTGCCCATGTCAATCCCCACCTTCATTTTGGAATACAGCTTGCTTACTATAGACGTAATACGCGCTGCATTGGCCTCCTTGCGTTCTACAGCTCGCTTGATAATCTCCTCTGGAGTTATGTCTCCAACCACTTTGGCCGTAGGTAAGGAAACGGCCGACCCAACCAGCGCAATTTGAATCGTTGTTGTAGCAGAGGTAAGGGGGAAAACCCGCTCGCTATATCCTACGCTCCGCACCCTAAGGGTTGCTTGATTGGACGGAAGTGGAAGGCGGAACCTGCCCCCCGTTCGTGTGTAGGTACCAGACGTGGTGCCTTCTATACGGATGGAGGCACCTGAGATGGGTTCGCGCGTTGCACTGTCTACAACCGTTCCGGTAAGGAGCCAGGCCGGTGACTCTTGAGACCACGCCTGAAGCGTTGCGCAACAAAGAAGAATTAGAACTATACGGATGGTTTTCATAGGGCGCACGCTACGGTCAAATCCGTGTGGTGTTGCAGATGTTCGCAGAAGTAGACCATTGAGATAAATTACGTATGTTCGGCTTGCCTGTTCATACGCAGCACGTTGACAGGCGAAATGTTCACTTCCACATTTTAGAGGGTAGTAGTATGAAGCGACTCGCAACAATCATAGTGACAGTACTCGTGGCTTCGGCCGCTATGTCTGCACAGGGGGACATAGCTGTAAGAACGGGTGACATGAATGCAAGAGAAATGAATGCAAGAATTGATCCGATGGTCCGCACAAATGCTGGCGACCTATCGATGCTGTTCACGCTGAATGGCATTGATAGCATCGGGGCTGGAAATTTCATGGGTGGCGTTGGAGTAGGATATTACCTCAGCAACAACATTCAGTTGCGTGGTGGTTTAGGTTTTGGAACCACATCCACAACGTCTGGTGAAGGCGCAGCAGAAGCAAAAACAACGTCAACATCATTTACGATTGCTCCTGCACTCCGTTTGAATCTAGCAAACAGTAGCAACGTTGTTGCGTATACTGGTGTACAGGTAGCCTATACCATGGGCAGCGGCTCAACATCTCAAGGCGGAACAGAGACTGGAACTTCGTCTAACTCCACAATTGGTGCTGGCCTACTTCTTGGCGCAGAATGGTTCCCATGGCGCAATGTATCTTTGGGGCTCGAGTATGGCCTTGGCTATAGCTCAAGCTCATCAAGCTATACTCTAACCGGAGGAACCGAGGATAAAGGTCCAACAGTATCTGGTATCAATCTTGGCCTAGGAACGGTTCAGTTTATGCTGGGCTTCTACTTCAACTAAGGCAAAATCCCGTTGGGATTAAACCATGTTGTGACAATAACATCTAGGGTGCCATCTTTGTATGGCACCCTTTCTTTTTACTTGGAAAATGTATGGTTCTCCGACTAATCTTTTTCGTCTTCGCCGTTGTAGTTACAGTTACATCAGCGTTTTCTCAGCAGCCTACATGGTCGAAAGACGTTGCCAAAATCGTCTACGCAAAATGTTCGTCGTGCCACCGAGAAGGCGAGATAGCCCCCTTCTCCCTCATGTCCTACGAAGACGCAATGTCTTATGACGCTTCAATCAAGAGCGTGGTTCAAAATCGGTCCATGCCGCCATGGCCTCCAGCTAACGGCCATGGAGACTTCATGGGAAAGCGGGCTCTTACAGATGCAGAAATTGCTACCATCTCCGGATGGGTTGATGCTGGCTCGCCTCCTGGAGATCTTGCATCGGCTCCTGCGCCCCCTACCTTTCCCTCGGGCTCGCAACTAGGAACGCCAGACTTGGTTTTAGAAATGTCTGAAACGTGGACCGTTCGGGGCAACAACAAGGATGTCTATCGCTTCTTTGTCTTGCCCACTAATCTTCTTGAGAACAAAAATCTTTCTGCAATTGAATTCCGTCCAGGCAACGGTAGAGTTGTCCATCATGTGTTGTATTTCCAAGATACCTCTGGAGTTGCCCGCATAAAGGACGCAGCCGATACACTCCCTGGTTACGCTGGATTTGGCGACCCTGGTTTTACGTCGGCTTCATCGTTCCTCGGATGGGTGCCGGGTGCACAACAGCGGTTCTACCCTCCAACCATCGGTGCTAAGATCTACAAAGGCGCTGATCTTGTTGTGCAAGTTCACTACGCCCCCTCAGAAACCGAAGAGGAAGACCGTTCCAAAGTAAACCTCTTCTTCCAAAAGTCATCCTCGGTGCGGCAGGTACAAGAATTTGCCCTCTCACCTCAGAACCTGTTGCCTGGCACTAACTTCATCATCCCAGCTAACACCGTAAAAACGTTTGTAACACGTTATACAATACCATTCGACATTAGTCTCATTGGTGTTGCTCCTCACATGCACCTTCTTGGGAAAAATGCCCGTGCATTTGCAGTTACGGCAAAGAATGACACGATCAACTTGGTGAAGATCCCGGATTGGGACTTTCATTGGCAAGGGGGCTATGCATATCACAACCCGGTAAAAATTCCCCGTGGGTCTACGTTGTACTACACAGCGGAATACGATAACACAACAAACAACAACCACAATCCGAACTCGCCGCCGAAACTCGTTACATGGGGAGAGAGCACCACGGATGAGATGCTTTTGTGCTATTTCCATTGGTTAATCTATCTGCCTGGCGATGAAGCCATCAACATGGAAACAACGCCAACATCAGTAGCAGAAGTCGAGAATGCGCGTTACTTTTCACTTGCCGTCTACCCAAGTCCGTCTCGCGACAAGGCGCAAGTTTCCATTGAGACTGCAAATCCAGAAATAGTCCAACTACACTTGATTGATGTAACAGGTAGGACGGTATTTACTGATGAACGCAGCTTTAATCTCGTATCAGGTTTAAACGTCTTGCCACTCAACACGCAAGGTCTTTCTACTGGTACGTACCTCGTGCGTGTTGTTGGTACCACTACGCAATCAAGTGTAGCATTTGTTGTTTCTCGCTAGCTACAATCTCTAGCGATCTCCGAAGGCGGCTGTTCCAACGCGTACGATTGTTGAGCCTTCTGCAATTGCCCAATGAAGATCGTAGGACATTCCCATCGAGAGATCGGTTGTGGTTCCGTGTGCAGCGTCATACGCGTTGCGGAGGTTCCGTAATGTTTCAAAACATCGCCGTACCGTTGATTCATCCTCGCTGAGGGCTCCAATCGTCATGAAGCCCATTATGCGTAACGTCTTCATCGCTTGAACAACATCTATAAGCTCCTGCACATTGCCCAACGCAACACCGTGTTTGCTTGCCTCGCCGGAGGTGTTAACCTCAATCATCACGTTGTGTGCGATTTGTCTTTTCCGGCATTCTTCATCTATTGCGGTGGCAATGGATGGGCGATCCACGGATTGAATGCAAGCAACTCGGCCTACTACATCTTTGACTTTGTTCGACTGTAGGTGGCCGATGAAGTGCCACGTTATTGGCAGGTCATCAAGTGCATCACGTTTTGGCACAAATTCCTGAACACGGTTTTCGCCAAAGAGATGTTCACCATGCGTGCATGCTTCGCGTAGCACCTCAGGAACCTGAGTCTTTGTTGCCAGCATCAGTCGCACAGACCCAGGACTCCTGCCGGCGTCTGAACTAGCGAGGTCCATCGCACGATGAATGTTTTGAAGCGATTCCACAAGTGTAGGCATTGGACAAAACTATCGGATTGCCTAGCTTTCCCACTATGAAGAAAAATCTATTCCTTCGTTTTCTCGATGTAGTGGAACGTGCAGGTAATCGCCTCCCCGATCCTCTCACGCTATTTGCACTTGCCGCCCTCTTAGTGATAGGGGGCTCATGGCTTGCCGCATCAATGGGTATATCTGTTATCCATCCAGGCACTGGCAAGGCCGTAAGCGTTGTAAACCTGCTTGCACCTGAGAACATCAGGAGGATGTTTACCGACGCTGTAGCAAACTTTACCGCCTTCCCCCCTCTGGGGCTTGTGCTGGTAACGATGATTGGTATTGCTATCGCAGAACGTGGCGGGTTTATCACCGCTCTATTACGTGTTTCCGTGCACAACGTGCCTCGCCCCCTGCTTACAGCTTCGCTCGTTTTTGCCGGCGTAAACTCTAGTCTTGTTGCCGATGCTGGATACGTAGTTCTTATACCTCTTGGCGCGGTAATATTTGCTGCTGTGGGAAGGCATCCGTTGGCTGGACTTTCTGCAACGTTTGCCGGAGTGGCTGGTGGATTCAGCGCAAACCTTTCGATTACATCTCTTGACCCTTTACTTGGCGGACTCACCCAGTCTGCTGCGCAGCTCATTACCCCTACCTATGTGGTAAGCGCTGCCGCAAACTGGTACTTCATGATTGCCTCAACGTTTATGCTTACACTGGTTGGTACGTGGGTTTGTGATAGCATCGTTGAGCCCCGTCTAGGACCGTGGAAGGCGTCAGAGCGAGACACAAATGATATGTCAAAACTGTCGGCAACAGAAAAGAAGGGGCTTCTCTTTGCGGGCATAGCATTTGTATTCATGGTTGTAGCACTTGCCGCAATTAGTATTCCCGAGGGTTCTATACTTCGCGATGAGCAAGGAGGATTGAAGCCCCTTGAAAAGAGCATCGTGATTATTCTGATGGTGATGTTTTTTGTGATGGGCTTGGTGTACGGGAGGATTACGGGGAGTATCAAGGACGACAAAGACGTTGCCACGATGGCAGGCGATGGTATGGCCACGTTAGGGGGCTACATTGTTTTGTCATTTGTAATGGCACAGTTCATTGCATATTTCTCATGGTCCAATCTTGGAGTTATAACAGCAGTTTCTGGTGCAGAGATTCTCAAATCACTCAGCTTACAAGGTCCGGTACTTCTTGTTGCCTTTGTATTTGTAGCAATGATTATCAATCTGCTTATCTCAAGTGCATCAGCTAAGTGGGCCATAATGGCACCGGTATTTGTGCCAATGTTTATGCTGATGGGCATTGCACCTGAGGCCACCCAGGCGGCGTATCGTGTTGGTGATTCTTCTACCAATATGATTGCGCCACTGCTGAGTTACATTCCCTTAATCCTCGTGGCTATGAGACGCTACGTAAAAGAATCCACGATGGGCACCTTGTTGTCCCTCATGCTTCCTTATTCGTTGGTGACATCCATTGTGTGGGCAATCTTCTTGCTCATATGGATATACGTGGGTATTCCCTTTGGCCCTGGTACCCCAACGTTTTTGCCCGTACCGTAATCAGCGCTTTACAACAAATTGTGCTGACGCTACACGTCCATTGCCTTGCACGTTAACGGTGTATGTTCCGCTAGCAAGTGAAGAAGCAGAAACGTTGGTGCAATCCTCAATCTTCAATGTTTGAACGGTTCGTCCTTGTGCATCAGTAACTCGGAGTGTGGATGAAGCCCCCTTCAGAACTTCGGCAATACAAATGCGCATAACGTCTGATGCTGGGTTGGGTTCGATAATAATGCTGATGTCTTGTGATAACTCGATGTCAACCGAAGAGAGAATCCCTGTTACAAATGACTGACGGTCTGAGAAGAGCCCTGAACCATTATTATCTGCTGACCTTACACGCCAGAAGTACCTCTTATTGTTCTCGAGTCCTCGTACAAGTATCGACGTGTCAGCAACTGCATCTTGCTTTGAAACAATGGGATTGAATCCAGCATTTGGTGCAACCTCGACGCCATAGGTTAGTGCCCGCGGCACACGTTCCCACGTTAACATTGCCTGAACCACTCCGCTAGCTCCTGCTGATGGCAGATACAATGCCGGTGAACGGACTGCCGTCTCAAAGGTCCACGTCTCCGATGGACCGTTGGTGCCACCACTATTGAATGCTTCTACATTCCATGAATACTGGAGCGGACCTTGAACAAGACCAGAAATAGAAACTGATGTTCCCTTTACACCCTCAAACGTGATGGTCTTGCTTGCATCACCTTCAACCCACACATTTACCTGATACACCTCGGCATCTGACACACCATTCCATCTGAGCAGAGTATCAGGTAGAACACCACCTTTGCCATTCAACGGCGAGGCCAGGGTAGGGGGCTTTACGGGCTTTGGCGCAAGCGTGGTAATGTTTCCAGTAAACGTTCCACGTCCGTGAGTAGCTACAGCAATTTGTTTATCAGAAGCACGAGCAACAACCATGTCGCATGGAACATTGCCGATCTCTGCGGCACCTGTCTGTGTCCAGACGGTAGACATCCCGCTAACGTTAGACGTGAAATACATTCCTGTACTCGTAGCTGCTACACACAATGTTGTTGTAGCATCATATGGAACAAACGCAGCCCAATTCACCGCAGGTCCATTGCCCGAACCTGATGTCTGTTCTTCAAGATTTCCTGATATCGCCTTCCAGGAGCTCCCTGCATCCTGTGATTCCCAGATGCTCACAACACCATAGTTAGAGAAACACAGCACGAGATGGTCAGTGTTGGACGGATCTACGGAAATAGAATTCACGGTTGCACCGCGTGGCATTGTGGATCCCGTTATATCGGTAGGGACGGGTTGACCGATAGAGGCGTTGGCAAGTTTGTATATACGCCCCGAATTTGTGCCGTAATAAACAACGTGTTTAGAAGAACCAGATGGGCTTGTAGCCATCACCGCGGTTATGCGACTGTTGTTATCAGAACCGATATTCGTCGAAACAAGTGAATCCCAATTCACAGCCGTTGAATCCGAGCTTCCCGCTGGGATACCTCGGAGGTCTTTGTTCCTCCACATGATGCGTCCGCCAGCAGTGTACATTACATGTGAGTCTTTTGGATGAAGAACATAGGGATTTATAAAAACGTATTCTTTGCCACCAACCGGATCAACACGAGATCTATCAGTCTCGGTACCATCATTGGTCAGGCGAATACGATACACTTTACCTTCCTGCGAGGAATAATACTGCGTTCGTGCGCTGTCATCGAAGTAACAATACGCGCCGTCGCCGCCGCCAAGGCGTTTCCACGATGTTGTTGGCACATCAGTATCGGTAAACCAGTTGGCGTTGTCCTGCATGCCCCCTATCAAACGCCCACTGCCAGCTACGTGTTCTTGATCAATCGTATAGAACTGCGTTGTTAGATAGCCATTATTCAGTTGTTTCCAAGCAACCTCCGCAGCACGCACATCATCGGTGCGCATCACACCGCCATCGTTAAAGCTGATCATCGTTGCAGGCTGTTGTGGGTGAAACGCAGCACCGTGTTGATCTGGGTGGTGCTCAGGGTATAAAGAATATCTATCCCAATACGTCGATGTCTTTCCATAACCACCTATCCACGTATTTGTTGAGGTAGTGGTAAAACCATCCGTAGAGCGATACACGTTTGTTCCGCCAACAACAACAAGGTTGGAATCAAATTGAGAAGCGGATACAAATAGATCGTATCCACCCTGTGAATAGAAGTCGCCCCTCCTAATGGGAAACAACGGGATGTTGGCCGACCGATTCTCTATCCTACCCCCAGATCCTGTTCCATCGCCACTAACATGTGTGTATTGCCATAAACTGTGCCATTCGTACACGAACTGACCGCGAAGGGTAGACATTCCCCTTGCACCAACATCCGGTGTTGAAGCGAGTATGAAAATCTGATCTGCATTTTGTGGTACTGGCGCTAACACAACTCGCTCAAGTTTTGTGTTCATCTCAGGGGGCGTTACGTTCACCCACTTGATGCCATCTTCAGAACGGTATACACCCCATCGTGAGGACACACTTCCAGCACTTCCTGTAGACGCACTAAACGCAGCATACAATGTGCCGTTTGGCGTTACTGTTACATCACCAAACAATGCATTGCTGCCAAGAGCTACCGTCCAAGTTGTTCCGCCATTTGTAGACTTGTACAGACCAGACCTCGCCGTGGATAAATACACTTCGTCGGCCCGCTTTGGATGGCATACAATACGCCATGTGTATGCAAATGCATTTGATGCAGGTGTTGTTGGACTAGCGGTTTGCGTAAGTACAGTCCACGTCCGTCCACTATCTACAGACTTCCATACACCATTCCCTGAGATCTGCGCCGAGTTGCCATAGATTTCTCCAGTTCCGTAATACCAAATGTTGCGTTTGCCTATCTGTGTGTCCTGTGCAATACATGTAACGCTATGGAGTTGGTTAGGCGCAGTGGTCAAACTCCAAGAAATGCCATCGTTTGTACTCATCCACACTCCACCGGAAACCGCACCGGCAAGCAACGTCGAAAAGTTATTTGCATCGAATGCAAAGGCACGTGTTCTGCCTCCGATGTTCCACGGGCCCCGGCTTTGCCACGTGCCAAATGCCTGTATATCTTCTCCCTCATTCTTGCGCGAGAACGCCCCAAGCAAGGTTTGTGCAAATGTTTGTTCTAGCTGCCTGATGTTTTCAGGGATGAGCCCCGTAGCAGGATCGCGGTACTTCATTACCTCAAAGTCGCGTCTGCCTTGAACGGACTGTCCATCACTACTCGAACTTGTAGTACACGACGTTGTAAACATTGCGATACAAGAGCACAGAACAAGAATCAGGAGAATAGACTTCATCGTTTTACCAATCCGGCTAATGTGCGCAACGTAGACGTTCCGAGGACTCGAGTTACAAGTAGCAGAAGTGCATATACAGGCAACGCAGCACAACATGCAACAATCTTCACGGTAGGATCTTCTGGAAGCATGATAACCGTTGCATATATCGCAGCAGTGATCACCACGGTAATGCCAATCTTCCACCAGTCGTACCGCATGGGATAGATACGCTGCAAGCCTATGTATAGGATGAGGGCGCTTGCCACATATGCTGCCACTTTGGCCCAAGCAGCTCCCATGATGCCGTAATACGGCACCAAGGTATACGTTGCAACAACACTAACAACAGCAGCCACACCCGTTGCAATCGGGAAATACGATGTTCGCTTCTGAATATGAAATCCCGCTGCCATGTTGATGAACATCCCGTTAAAATAGTAGGCAAACATCACCACAGGGATGATGTTCAAGCCCGACCAATATTGAGGATTGATGAATCTTCCTCCAATAAACGGGAGCTGAACCACATACGGCATGAATAAACTCGTCACAAGAAATACAGCTCCGCACACAATAGTGAAGAGTGTGAATACTCGAGAGAATAACGTCTTGGCTTCTGGGTCATCACGGTGGTTGAGATAAAACGGCTTCCATGCATATTCGAACACAGTAACAAACATCATCATCGGAATGGCTAGCCTAAAATTGGTTTGGTACATTCCTACAGCAGCGCTACCCATAAGCATGAGCATGATTGGCCTATCTGCCACTTGCACCATAATGGACGACAAGTTTGAAGGCACCGTTGGCAATCCAAATCGTACCATGTTGCCTAGGAGTTCTCGTGCTGCCTTTACATCCGTTAGTATTGTCTTTACAACGCCCCGCACCGATGGAAGGAAAAAAATACATGTAGAAGCGCTACCAAGAACACCAGCCCACAACACACCTTCTATGCGCCAGCCCAAGGCAACAACGAAGACCAGATTCAATGCAACCGTAACAACTATTGAAAGCAATCGAAGTGCTGCAAACGTGCGTGGCCGTTGCTGCATGCGTAAACGTGCAAAAGGCATGAGAACCAGTGCATCAAACAGCGGAACTAATGCTGCAATTACTACAAGACGGGCACCGCCATTATCGAGCTGCAAGAAGGACGAAGCTGCAATGGGGCTTGCCAAGAGCATCGTAATGCCAGTAACCACACATCCGATGCACACAACAGAAAGAAACGCTACGGCAAATGTCCGGGCATTTGTTCCGGAATCGATGCGCTCCCAATAGCGCATAAACGCCGGTTCCATGCCAAGAGAGTACACAATGTTAACAAAGGCAATCATCGCATAGAGCGCAGAAACGTCACCTATCTCTGACGCAGACAGGTAGTTTGTGTACAAAGGCGTTAGTAGAAACGTCAGGAACCTACCCACCACGGTGGAAACACCATAGACGATGGTATCGGAAACAAGAGACCTGATCTTCGGCTGCATGGGCGATGGGTTGGTGCGCGCCCCAAATGGGACGTAGATTTGCGTGACTACAAACATAGGCAGAGCACCATGCGAATACCCCGACATCTCGTTATCCTGTTTTTTAGCTGCGTTACACTAAGCCCTCTACTTTATGCGCAACAACCCGCAACTCTGGAAGGACAACGGATTTTCAGCCATATCCAGGTTCTGGCCTCGGATAGTTGCAGAGGTCGCGGTCCGGGAACAGACGGCATAGAAAAGGCCGCCGCCTACATCATTGATCAGTTCAAAATGGGTCCTCTCGATCCTGCTGGCAAAGACGGCTATTCAGACACCTTCCATCTTGCCATAGGCGCAAAGTTGGGTCCTGAAAATTCGGTGATGTTTGATGTTGTTATCGAAAAGCCCGGCGTGCCGGCAGAGATGACGAAGCCAACAAAGGTTGGCTGGAAACTTGGCGTAGACTATCAGCCATACGGATTTAGCGAATCGGGCACAATTGCCGGCGAAGTGGCATTTGCTGGATATGGTCTGTCAACCGATACGTATGATGACTATGCATCCATCAACGTAGAGGGTAAAACCGTTATCGTCCTACGTGGTGTGCCCAAATGGGCATCAAAAGATGAAAAGATCAAGGGGCTGGCAAGTCTTCGCAGTAAAACCACACTGGCGCGCGACAAGGGGGCAACAGCCATCGTTTTTGTTAATGAAAAGGGCGATTCTGCCGATGTGCTTGCCCGGTTTGGTCTCGATAGACTTGGGAAGAACTCCGGAATCATTGCCTTGCAGGCGCGTCGCACGTCATGCGCTAAAATCTTTCCAGCCACGGGCTCAACGTTATTTGCCAGTGATACCGAGATCGAAAAAACGAAGAAACCACAGTCGTTCATTCTTAACGGAACTATTGCTTCGGTAACAACACAGGTTGTTATTGAGCAAGGTGTAACGCGAAACATTATTGGCATGGTGCGTGGTACAGACCCAGCGCTGGCAGGGGAATATGTTGTGGTTGGTGGGCATTACGACCATCTGGGTATGGGCGACGAGAATTCACTTTCCGCATCAACAAAACCAGAAATACATCATGGTGCAGATGACAATGCGTCGGGCACCGCCGGCGTGATTGAACTGGCATATCGTCTCAGTGCAAACCCAGCTAAACGCACAGTTGTGTTTATGGCTTTTAGTGGTGAAGAAAAGGGGCTCCTGGGCTCCAAACATTGGGTGAATAATCCAACACTGCCTCTGGCCAACGTTGTGGCAATGATAAACCTTGATATGATTGGTAGACTCAAGGACAAGAAGCTTAATATTCAAGGATTGGGTACGTCGTCTATGTGGCCTGCCTTGGTTGACTCAGCAAAGAAGGGGTTGCCATTGGTTGTTTCTACAACTGCCGACGGGTTTGGGCCAAGTGACCATTCTTCGTTTACAGGAAAAAGTATTCCAGTGTTGTTCTTCTTTACCGGACTCCATAGTGACTACCACAGACCAAGTGATACCTGGGACAAAACAAATAGCGACGGAGAAGCAACGGTGCTCACAATGGTAGAACGGTCCGTAAGGGCTATCGCCAACTCTCCAGTTAGGCCCGCCTTCACAAAGGGGGCAGACCAGCCCGCGGCCAATCAATCGAGCAGCATCGCGCTAAAAGTAACCCTCGGCGTTATTCCCGATTATTCCGATGACCCACAAGGATTGCGTCTCACAGGCGTCAAACCCGGCTCACCGGCAGAGAAGGCAGGACTTACTGGTGACGATATCATGACAAAACTCGGGTCAACCAACATCAAGAACATCTACGATTTAATGTCAGCACTTGGAACATTTAAACCAGGCGATACTGCGAACGTCACAGTTTTGCGCGATGGCAAACCCGTAACCGTCAAGGTTACGTTCTCAGGAAAATAGTCCAAATGGCTTCACCATCTCTGTTTTCAAAAGAACGCCGTTACTTGTTTGCCTCTGTTCTCATAGGCAAATTGCTTAATCGAGGAAAGAAACCTAACAACATTGTACCTCGCTCAATCCTTGTTGTTAAGCTCGACGAGATTGGAGACATGGCAATTGCAATGTGTGTTTTTGCCATGCTCAAAAGAGATTACCCTAACGCAAGGTTAACCGTACTTTGTCAGCCCTTTGTTAAACCACTGATTGCTTCCGATCCGTTCATCGATGAAATCTTTGTCGATATCAATCAATGGAATCACACGTACGATGTTGTCATTGAGTTCCGAGGCACGATGGCAACAGTTCGCAAGGCGCTCATATTTCGGCCTAGGCTTCGCCTCGATCGCGCCACCATTAGGCTTAAAAACAAGCTCGGCAACGGTCAACTTCACGAAGCAGATACCAATCTCGAAGTTTTAACACCTCTGCTACGCACCACTACTCCTATCGTATCAAAGATCACAATCGATCCAGCAATCCGAAAAGAAGTAAACACGTTTTTATCCGCAAATAACCTTGAACGTTACGCAGTTATAGTCCCAGGCGCTCGCCGTGCACTACGCCGGTGGCCATACGAGAGATTTGCAGAAACTATTCGGTGGGTTTACGATACGTACGGACTAAAAACCGTATGTGCTGGCGGAGCAGAGGATCAACTAATCAACGAAGCAATTGTTGCATCTTCAAACGGACACGCAATGTGTGCCCCCTACAACTATTCATTACAACACTTTACAGCATTGTGTGAGGGGGCAAGTTTGTTTGTTGGGAATGATAGTGGGCCATTGCACATCGCTAATTCGTGTGGAATTCCAGTAGTTGGGATATATGGTCCTGGTGTTCCGCACGTGCAGTATCCCAAAGGTATGCGCAGTACGTACATCCATCATGTTTTGGATTGTAACCCATGTGATCAAATTCATTGCATTCGCCCAGAACTGCCATGTACGTTGTTGGTAACAACTGATGAAGTCCGCGAGGCTATCAAACGCGTGATCAACGTTCACCAATTGGAATAGCACCAGGCAATAACGCCCATTGCATACACACAGTCGTTCATCTCCGATTCCTTTAGCTTGTCAATGGTGTCACCCTCGGTGTGATGAAACCAGAAATAGCGCTCAGCCTGTACACTGAGTTCCATCGTTGGAACACCTAATGCAAGCAGAGGACTCGTGTCTGCCCCGCCATCGGCCCTTTCAATTGTAGTAGCATGAATAGGCGCAAGAAGCGAGATGATATCTTGGGCAAACGCTAGTACCGTTGTTGTGTCGCTACACGTGAACCCAGTTGGTGCAAAAACCCCCATGTCGCTCTCAAGCCCAAGCACATGTTTCTCATTCTTCGTTTGTTCGGCATAGGCCTTTCCTCCTCGCAAGCCATTCTCCTCATTCGTCCAGAAGCAGACCCTAATCGTACGTTTTGGCCGCAGTCCCAAGCGCTTGATCATGGTAAGTGCGCGCCAAGAAACGAAACAACCACCTGCATCATCCATCGCTCCCGTGCCTAGGTCCCAAGAGTCGATATGTCCGCCCATCACAACAACCTCATTTGGGAGGTCCGACCCTTTGATCTCTATAATCACATTTCTTGAGGGGGCGTCGGGCATCCACATTGCCTCCATCGTTAGTTGCAATTCTACTTTTTCGCCTCTGTCCTGCATTCTCTTGAGTAAGAGGGCATCTTCCATCGTAATTGCGCCCGATGGGATTTTAGCTAACGAGTCATTGTAGCCCATTGCTCCCGTATGTACCGTCTGGATTCCAAACGGACCTACGCTACGGACCAACGAAGCTACTGCACCATACCTGGAGGCCTCAGAGGCTCCGTTGTAACGGTACTGAACGGTTTCGCCATAGGTGGTAAACGGTACGTTGTAGACAACGATCTTACCTCGTGCCTCAACTGAACGTTGTTTGAGCTCTTGGAAAGACCCTACAACTAACACCTGGGCTGAAAGGGGCTTTCCACTGGTGCCCACACTCCCGCCAAGCCCGCAGAAGGACATATAGCGCGTCATCGGCTGCGTCATTGCCAACGATTCCTTACCACGTCTCCAATTAGGGACCATCGCCGGCTGTGTGCGCACGTCCCATCCCTCTGCCCTCATGGATGCAATGACCCAATCAAGCCCCTTCTCGAGGTTTTCTGAGCCACTTAGCCTACGTGGGTGGTGGTCTGTAAAGTTGGCCAGTAGCGGATAAAGCTCATTATCAGCTTGTGTCCATGCCAACATTCTATCAGCGTCCTTTCGGAACCGGTCTGCACCCTCGCCAGAATACGCCGTTACGAAGGCAACGAAAAGAAAGGCGAGATGTAGTATTGGTCTCTTCATGGGGCACTCAAAAAAGGTTGAAGTGAGAACTTAAAAGATACGACGCTCCTGCGTTGGTATCTTTGTATTCCTTAAGAATCAACAACACCTTTCGTCGAGGTAGTATGGGCCTAAAAGTCCGCGCATTAACAAAGGGCGATACACTCCGGTTTATTAAGGCCCAATGGTTGTTCTACAAGGACGATCCCAATTGGGTGCCGCCGATGCTGATGGACAGGAAGAAGCTCCTTAACGTCCACAAAAATCCCTTCTTCAAACACTCCCAGATTCAACTCTTTCTTGCCGAACATGATGGTCAGATTGTTGGTCGCATTGCGGCGATCATCAACGACAATCACAACAAAGAGCACGCGGACAAGGTTGGGTTCTATGGGTTCTTTGAATGTATCAACGATCAGGGTGTTGCAACGTCACTACTAACCGCCGCTGAGCAGTGGTTGCGAGACAAGGGCATGGATACTGTCCGTGGACCGGTAAACCCGTCGCTCAACGACGAATGTGGTTTACTCGTTGATGGCTTCAGCGGCCCACCCGTTATTCTCATGACATACAATCCTCCGTATTACGCTCAGCTTATTGAGGGCGCAGGATATGAGAAGTCGCAAGATCTATACGCATATCTTCTTCGCAACGAGAACTACGTATCTGATAAGATGAAGCGGCTTTTTGATATGGTGGTCAAACGCAATCAACTCGTTTTCCGTGGGCTCGATTTTAAGAACAAGGATCAGTTCAAAACGGATGTCAACACGATAAAGTACATCTACAACGAGGCGTGGGAAAAGAACTGGGGTTTTGTGAAGTTTACGGATGAAGAGTTCGACTTCCTTGCTGCCGACTTAAAACAGATTGCAGACCCAAATCTTGTTTTTATCGTAGAAAGCAAGGGCAGAGTGGCCGGGTTCTGTCTTGCACTTCCCGACGTAAATCAGTCTCTGATTCATAACAAAAGGGGTGGCCTCCTACAGGGCGCATATCACCTCCTTACCAAGAGCAAGAAGATTGATCTATGCCGAATCATCGTCCTTGGTGTACTGCCGGAGTTTCGCAACACTGGTATCGATGCGGCGATCTACATGGAAATTGGTGAACGGGCAAAGAGACGTGGCATTCTCCTCGGTGAGGCAAGCTGGATCCTAGAAAGCAACGAAATGATGAATAAGGGGCTCACGTCTACCATGCAAGGTGAGCGCTATAGAACGTACCGCCTCTACGACAAGGGATTATAACGATGGGCAGAGCTTTTGAATTTAGGCGCGCACGCAAAGAGAAGCGCTGGGCAAATATGTCGAAGACCTTTACCAAGCTTGGAAAGGAAATTTCCGTTGCGGTTAAGCAAGGTGGGCCAGATCTCGACACCAACCCTCGGCTTCGCGTGATCATCCAGAACGCTAAAGCGGCAAACATGCCAAAGGACAACGTCGAAAATGCAATTAAGAAAGCATCTGCAAAAGATGCGGCAGCACTAGAAGAATCTAACTACGAAGGATATGGTCCGTTTGGCGTTGCTATATGGATAGAAACAGCAACTGACAATCCAACACGAACGGTGGCCAACATCAGGTCGTACTTCAACAAGTACGGCGGACAGCTCGGTACGTCTGGGTCTCTCGAGTTTATCTTCTACCGCAAGGGAGTATTCACAATCCCCAACACGGGCGTTGATCGTGACGAACTCGAACTCACGTTGATTGAGAACGGTGCAGAGGACATTCAGGAACAGGACGATGATGTGCTCGCCTTTACGTCCTTTGCAGGGTTTATACCCATGCAGCGAGCATTGGAGTCGGCATCTATTACAGTAACAAGCGCTGAACTACGTCGCATACCAAACAACGTTGTTACCGTAACGGATGACCAGGTAGAGGATATCATCAAGCTTATTGATAGGCTTGAAGAAGACGACGATGTACAGAACGTCTTCCATAACATGAACGAAAGCGAATAATGTGCGGTATTGTAGGCGTCTTTAACCATCCTCAGGCAGCGGCTCTTTCCTACTATGCCTTACATGCCTTACAGCATCGGGGTCAGGAAGCATCGGGCATCGTAACGATGTACCGAGACGAATTGAAGAACAAGAACAGATTTGGTGTTCACAAAGGTGAAGGCCTCGTGCTGGATGTCTTCTCAGCCCACGACGTATTCACCAAGACCCTTCTAGGAAGTTCTGCAATCGGACACAACCGATACTCCACTACAGGGAGCAACTCTCTAGCAAACATCCAGCCCTTTCATTTCAACTATCGTGACGGAAATTTCGCGCTGGCCCACAATGGAAATCTTACCAATACTCGGTCTCTCCGCGCGAAGATGAAAGAAGACGGTGCGATATTCCAAACGACAACCGATAGTGAGCTCTTTCTACATCTGATTGCACGTAGTAGGAAACAAACGCAGATTGAACAAATACGTGAGGCCGTGCAAACAGCCCAAGGTGCGTATTCGCTTGTTATGCTCTCTGAGAATGCCCTCTATGCTTCACGTGATCCGCATGGTTTTAGACCCCTGTGTATCGGCCGGATAAAACATGAGGGTGGATACGCATACGTTGTTGCATCCGAGTCTTGTGCTCTAGACATCATAAGCGCCGAATATCTGCGTGATGTTGAACACAATGAAATTCTTGTGATAGACCAGAAGACCGTTGAAACCGGTGAGTTCACGTCGTACTACATCAACGAGTCGATGGAAGAGTCGCGCCACTGCATCTTTGAATACGTCTATTTCTCTCGTCCCGATTCAAAGATCTTTGGTCACAACGTAGATAAGGTGCGAAGGAGAATGGGCAAGAATCTTGCCGAAGAATCACCCGTTGAAGGAACTGAAGACGACAAAGTAGTTGTTATTGCAGTTCCGGACTCAGGTAACACCGCTACTCTTGGATACGCACGTGTAAATGAGAAGCTCTTTCCAACGAGATATGAGATCGGACTGATACGATCTCACTATGTGGGGAGGACTTTCATTGCTCCTGGACAAGACATGAGAGAGTTCAAAGTAAAAACGAAGTTCAACGTTGTTCGAGGCGTGTTAGAAGGTAATAAGGTTGTTGTAGTGGACGACTCAATAGTTCGTGGAACTACATCGAAGTCCCTTGTTAAACTCATCCGCGAGGCTAAGCCACGTGAGGTACATGTGAGAATAACGTCACCACCCGTGAAACATCCGTGCATGTACGGTATGGATTTTCCAAGCGGGGCCGAGCTTATAGCGAACCATTTTGAAACTGAAGAAGCAATTGCTCAAGAGCTTGGCGCTGATTCCGTACGATACCTCAGCGTTGAAGGGCTAATGGATTCTGTGCCCGATGCCCCTGGAACTGGCTATTGCACTGCATGTTTTACCGGCGTATATCCTGTGGAAGTTGATTTGGCTTCAAGTAAACTAGCAATGGAAGAATGATCAATACCGAAGACTCAATGTTGCCGCCGTCTCGCAAGAACGGTTGGATTATCGTATTTGTCCTGTTGGCATTACTCGGCATTGCAGGGTTGGTGTTATCGATACTATATCGTGACAGTGCCAAGCCAGGAGAGGTTATTCGTAACGAGCGCCGTAAGGCCGCCAAACACGTTGTGTATACAATTGTTCTGAGTAGGATTGATGCGACTAGAGCAGACCGAATCATTCGTGAGATTGTTCAGGACATAGGACCGGACACTGCTTTTACAGACCTAATTATTGGGAGCCCCGTAACAGATCCGTGGTGTGCCTCCATAAGAGAGTATCAGCGGAGTTTGAGAAAGGCCATGACGGAAACAAAGACCCTTCCAATCGGAACTCAGTCTGTAGTTGTTTCAATGGTGGGCGGACTCCTCACAAAAAACGAGCTACCCGCGCGCGTGTACCTCGTTGGGCAAATCAACAGTGAAAACATTGGGCCAATTGCTTCTCGTACAGAACGTACTGCTGATGCTTTTGAGCTTCGTTCCAACATCATGGGATCTGTGGAGCTTATCTCCTACCTCTCCCCGCCTGAACATCCTGCTAACGATGGCTACGTGAAGCTGTTCGAAGGAAAGACATTCAAGGTTGAACGCCGGCCATAATCATGACCTCATTTGGCAATGATCACGATTTCTGTTCTGCGATTCAAGGTCCTGCCGAAATCTGTGCCATTATCTGCAATCGGCCGAGTAGGGCCATGGCCCAACGTTTGAATCCGCCTCTGATCGGTACCACGTTGAACAAGATAGGCCTTTACACTTTCTGCTCTGGTTAACGAGAGGGCCTTGTTGGCCTTGAAAGATCCCGTATTGTCTGTGTGCCCCTCAATTCGAACTTGAACAGCAGGCCTGCTCTTCATGAATTCCATCAGTACTTCTAGCTCTTCAACAGTTGCGGGGAGGGTAGAGCTACTCGTTGGGAAAAGGAGGTTCTCAATGATGAACTTACGTCCGATCTCAACAATGGGAATGATCTGCCTAACTAGTTCTCGCTTACGCTCATCAAGGATTGCAACGTTGATTGAATCACGCACCATTTTTGAATCGCTTCTATACGTTACAGCATACAGATTCGTAAGCTGAGTTGAGTATTGATCCAGAATCCGGGAAAACGGTTGCTTAATGTCGAACACGGCGCCCCGTGTTGACTCGGCAATTTGTTTGTACTCATCAAGCTGAGGCGGAACGATTGCAAAGAGACGGATATTATTGTCTTTGAGCACGGGTACAATTGTCTCAGTGGTCATATACGTCCTACCATTACCCTTTTCGCCGAACTGATGATATGGCGCATCTGTAATGAGCACCGCAACGCGGTTTGCTGCTGGATTCCACTGCGTCCGAGTGCCCTCCTTGATTGCTTCTAGCGCATTTTCCTTTTCATCAAACCCACCACTCGCGTATACTTTTGCAAGCCACGAGAGGAACTCCTTGACATCTGAAGTTGGCTGATAGGTTCGTTCATTAAAGTCAGAGAACAAGATGAGTCCAAGGCGATATTCGATGCCACGAGTGCGCAGTGCATCAACAAAACTCTCAACGTTGTCTTTGATGCCATTGATGTAGGCCTGCATCGTGCCCGTGATGTCGATCAGGAAGACAAAATCAACTGGGATTCGTTCTTTTACGGTTACTTTTTCGACATTGAGAACGGGCTTCACAACACCGTTTTCAACAACGGTTAATGTTTTAGGATCGATCCCATCCATCACCCGTGCACTATCATCGAGCACTTCAACAATCAGTTTTATGGTAGGGTACTTGGTGATATCCACGTTCTGAATCGTCATTCGCACTCCATCGAGTGCTGACTTCACATGCGAATCTTCCGCAATACGTTTTGCCTTTTCAAGCGAATCTTGCGCTTCGGTTGCATTAGAGGCCACCACGCCAAGCATGGAGCCGATAGTAAAAATATGGAGGAAGAAGTAGCGCATTAGTACAAACAGGAAAGCCCCTTCAATCAACATGAAAGGGGCTTTCATCCACCATGATTCTAACTTAGAAGTTGAGGCGAAGAACTGGGGAGAACATGAAGAAATTCTTAATCTCAAACGGACGTGCATCACGCAATGGCGTTGAATAGCGTCCTTCGAGATAGAACCAATCACCAAATATCGGCACATAGGCCCGAGCAAGCAATATCTGGTTTGAGAGCTGCATGCTTATGCCAAATGGAAATGCTGCCTGGTTGCGATACTCAATCTTGGCATATATCCAATCAAGAGCTTCGTTGGGTTTCCATGTAACAAGGCCATTTACGCCATTACGTGCTAGGAAAATGTTGTTGAATCCCACTATCGTTGTATCACGGAAGACGCCGGCTTCTTGAACTTCGGCGTAGCTAATACCAGCGTCGAAGCGAAAAAAGTTCTCTGGTTTTTTACGGTCCAACCAAAGATTATAGAACAATGTTACTTGTCCAGTAGAACGTAAAATCGTAGCCGTTGCATACGGATCAACAGCATAACTCGGCGCTGTTATGCGACGATTTCCAATGTCCGTTACAAAATACGTGGAGGCATCGACCGAACGTTCAGCCGAAATACTTTGCAACGGAAGCTCAACATTAATGCCAAGGCCAAACTGAGGGTGGAATGGCATGTAGAAGTCCAGGCCACCAACGAGCTTTCCACCGGCAGAACCATCGAGCTTACGTCCAGGGATAAAGTCGAGAAGACGGCTCTGCCCATCAAGACTGCCCGTCATACGATAACCGAATCCAAGACGTGCATTGATCAAATACGGAATTGCCTTCCTAGTACCTGGATCTGAGTTCTCATAGAGGGGGCGCTGCAGGAATACGCGGCCTTCGCCAGACGACCAGAATGTATAGCCAATTTGATCTGTACCAAGTGATGCCTTTAGCCAGAAGCCGGACGTACCAATCTTGAGTGTTTGTTCAAACGCAGACAGCGTAAATGAATGCGTAACGTTGGTGGGCTCCATGAAGTTTATGATCTCTGCGATCTGAGGAGCACTTGGCGGCGCAGATGGCGGGATCTCCGAATAACAATATGGCCGCTTTCCGTCTGCGATACGTTGAGCCAGTCTCTTCATATTAGAAGAGATCTCTGACGCAACCATACGCTCTGAGCCACATTCAATAAGAATGAGTTCAAAATCTTGTCCTTGCTCGCCCTCTTTTACTGGGGCGGCTGTTACCACGATGGCCTTGTCATCCAGATTTACCTTTGGGTACCCCATAAGAGCAAAAGACTGACGGATTTGGAACTGAAGATCAGGTTCACATACTCTCCAACGCGGGAAGTATTGGAGAATCTCGGGATCAATTGTCTTCAGTGCCGTCAGCGCCGTGTCTGCAAACGTCTGTGCCGATGTAGGCACATAAACGCATGCAATCACCAAGGCGAAACAAAGTGTTAAACGGTACATTCTCTGCATACTACGGGTTCCTTCTTTGCGCGTTGGATCAGAAGTTGAAGATGAAGTTCACGGCCGGCATCACAACAGCATCTGATTCCCACAGGCGTGGGTCACGGAACACTGGAGTAAATATCCGCGCATCAAAGCGAACGGCGAACTGATCCATGATCGGTACTTGTAGCCAGACCTTACTTAGAATCGTTTCATCGAAGTACGATAACGTGAAACCCACCGGGGTAGACCATGCGGTTGCCATGAAGTCAATGGCTCCTGAAAGACCGCCGATTGTTTGGTCATCTACCTTGCGGTATGTAAGAGCTGTGTCTTGTCCAGCGCCTCGCACCGAAGACCATGATTCCATGTTATACGCCGTTCCTCCAAGTCTCATGCGGAACATGAAGGACTCGTCGATACGGATAGCAAAGGTGTATTGCATGGTTGCATGAAAACGCACGAGGTAGTCTTCATTCAAATTTGTTTCGGCGTTATATACCTGATGATCTGATTTCTGGGCATCTGAAAAGACATAACTGGCACCAACATGGAAAACTCCTGATTCCGATATTACTCGGATTGGGAAATCAAATGCGCCATTAATGCCCATTCCACCGGTAGTCATTCGAAGATTTGAACCAAGGTCTTTTGAAAGACTCGACCATCCGCTTGTAGGCATGATCACACCGAGGTGTGATGCGCCCCATACAGCATTTAGTGTAAGGCGGTTAGACCAGACAGAAGGATAGTTGAGATCCTCTAAGCCATATTTTAGCTCTACTCCATACTTGGGTAAAAACGAGTTCGTTGGCTTGGCTGAATCAACTTCTGCATCTGCAACGGTTGGGCGTTCAAAGTGCCTGAACGAAACACCATCTACAACACTTACGATGATTTCGTTGTTGTTCTGATAGTCTTGTGGAAGACCTTCAGTAATACGCATAAAGAGTGGCGACGAGTCTTCGCTGATTCCTGTTGTAGCGCCGTATTTCTTCTTTGCAAACCGAACGCCTTCTTCTCCAATTCCTTGGGCTTCTGGAGTTACGTTTTCAAGGTTGCCCTGGATTACCTGATTAGAGAGGTATTCGTATAGAGTACCGGAACCTGTTTCTAGAATCTCTCGACCTTTTTTGGCAACACCATTAACTAAGATCTGCTCGTCGAGACTCTTGGCAATGAGCTGATTCTCTAGATACTTGCCACTCGGTGGGTCAAGATCCTGACGCAACCCATAGAAACTCTCAGTGTTCTTTTGTACCAGCAATGCTATTACTCGGAAGGACTCACCTGGCTGATATCTCGTTGTTACAACAAAGGCCTTTTTGAACTGAGCCTTTTCCCACGCAACACGCTGAGAGTAGTAGCGCTCGTAGGCCTTACAGCCCGGTGCTCGCATCCACTTTTGATACTCTTTATCATCTGCCCCTTCTCCACCTGACAAGACGTATCCCTCAATCTCGTCCTTTGTGCGGCACAACTTTGCCTCTTCAGGTATGATGGGCTCGGGAGGTCCGAGCAACATGTTGAGTTTGTTGATGGTGCCGTCTTCTTCGTTTACACGAAAGACGGAAATCATTCCGTAGCGCCAGTTCTTGTACTTGTCCAAAATATTGGACACCTGCGAGTTCTGTTGAGCCGGCAATGCTACTACAGCAATTGCCACCAACAACATTACGCAGAGGGTGCTCCTCGTGGAAGTCATGGTGTTCCTTGACATGCTTCGAATGGTCATTTTCAAATCTTAATTGGACACTTGGATAGGTTGCTGCTTAACACGTGGCTTGGAGGTTGCTCCTTGCGAACGTGCTGTTGCAGAGATCGACAATTGGACGTTCCCCTTTACCTGTCCCTTGCTCAATGGAAGTTTACCACCGGCAAGTTTGAGCGTCACTTCATACTCGTTACCACTTATCCGCCGCGCCTTACCAACTACTGCAACTTTATACGTTGTATTTGATTTCAAGTCACGCACGTTAGAAGTAGATACTTGAACTTCTACGTCTCCAATTTCAGCTCGTTCTGTATCTGAAATCTGTGGAGGTTTTACCATGATACCCCTAACCTTGAACTCAGGGTCGCTGTTGTTCATAATCGGGTCTACCTTGATATCCTGTGTCATCACAAGTGGCTTCTTCAATCCAACTTCACCACTGCCACTATAGAGCTCCACAACATCACCCGATACTGGGTCCTTCCACGAAATCGTTAGCTGCACGTTATCAGCACCCGGTGGAACCTTTACGTTGTCGGCCTGTCCTACTGCTAATTTCCGAAGAGGAGGAGTTTGTGTTCCACTGCCGAGATTAAAGTTCATAATGAACTCGTCGGGCTTAATCGTATTTCCTGACGCCGGCAAAGCAACAAACTCAAGGGCATCACCCCACGAGGCTTCAAGGGCACTCTTTACTTCTTCGGCATTTGTAATGTTCGATGGATACACATACACGGAGCACTGAACTGCTTCAGATGTCTTTAATGAATTCTTCTGTTGAAGTTCAAACACATATGGCTCGTCTCGCGGTGTAAGTGCACCGGCAACATTGATCACAAGCTCCTTGTTCACCCACTTGGTACCACCGCCACCACTTGCAGATGCAGCAGCACCTGAGCCAGTGATTTGAGCGTTACCCGGGTTCTTCAGGAAAACGGTTTGGCCGGTAGCTGGAGTAACCGACATTGGAAGCTTAATAGAGGCAAGCTTATCGAATACTCGAACAACCGTCTTGAGGTCTGCAATCTTGGGATCCGTGATCTGTGGTGCTGGCTTAAGCACACGGATGTTAAATTCCATTTCGCCTTGGTTCTGTTTGAAGGCATTCTCTGTCTTAATGCCGGGCGTCGTGAGCTTGATTATTGCTCCATACAGGCGAATGCGACTTTTTACATTGATATCATCGTCTGCATCGGCCAATTCGTCGAGCTTCTTATCAAATGCTTCTAGATCCGTCCTTGCCAATTCGATAGGGGGCAGACCATCCGTGTGTTTCACTATCTGATCGCGCACCTTTACGAGATCCTTAACCTTTAACTGCACAGTTCCGATGTTAACTTTTTCTTCGGGATCGATCTCGTAACCACCACCTTCCTTGACGGATACACCAAGGATTTTATTTGTGCGTGAGGAGAAACGAAGTTTGTACCAACCGGCTTCTTTGGGCTCAAAATTGACAACAAACGAGCGCTTCTTTTTGGATACTTCATCACCGAGTTTGTTGGTTTCATCTTTTGAATAATAGAACTCAGGTTCAGCTACTCTGCCTGGCTTAAACATCGATGTAGATGGCACATTGTATACAGGATCCTTTAGGATCAGGTTGAAGCCCGCAATAAAACCTTGAGGGTTTGTCATGTTGCGAGCGTGCAGTTCGTCTACCTGCTTTTCCATCTCTCCATACGTGAGCGTTAGATCTTCAACGATCTTTGGAGTCCACATAGATGGATCTTGAGGCACCTGTTCGTCCGACTGGTTGTTGCTATAGAGGATCTCATATTTAAGGTCAGAGACATTAGACAGGCGTAGAAAGCGCTTTACGCGCTCCATATACTCCTCGGGTTCTTCCCGCTCAGTCATTTTTAGAGCGGAAGTAACGTCCGTAACGCCAACCTCAACAAGGTATTTGCGTTCCGGCTTTATGTCTGCACCAATTACTTCTTTCACATTCACACCAGGAGGCGGAATTGTGATTTGATCTTGAGGGCGCGTGTTAATACCTTCAGATCCGGAACCTACCTGCAGCTGAGAAAGGATCGATTCTACGATGCGCATCGACTCTCGTTGCTTGGCAATGAGATGCTCTTCGGCCTCGTCTCGCTCCACGATGATAATCAGGAGCTCGAGAATTACGGCCAAATACAATACAAAGTAAACTTTGCCAGCTCCGCCCTTGGACATGGCATCCTCCGGATAATGTATAGAGCAGATCCGTTTGATCTGCTCGTCAATCGACTACATCATTATTACTTTTCTGTTGTTGACGGCGTTGCAACTACAGCGTCTGTACCCGTAGCGGTTACTGACGTTGTTTTTACATCCTTAGCCTTCATCGAGCAGCAAGACGAGTTGCTGGTCTTCTTTACCTTAGTAGCAGTAGCCGAACATTCGGTTGCCTTTGCTGCCGTTGCTGTGCAATGGTCATCTGTAGCAGAGACCTTCTTAACCGAAGCTGTTGAGCTAGAACAACATGACGATGACTTTGCCTTCTTGGCCGTAGCCTTTTCGTCACAACGAATACCAGCGGTGGCAACTCCAAACGAAGCCACAGTTACAAGTGTCGCAATTGCGATCATTCGAATATTCATGGTTTTCTCCAAAAACGATGGTCAAAATCTAATCAAGGGTTCAAACGACGCGAAAAATAGGCCCTAACTGCCTGTAATCCAAAGGAATTTCCATGCCAGATAGACACTTGGTGGAATAAAAAGACCCCAGACTCTGATTATAAGTGTGGGGTCTCAGTCAAAATCTTCTATGTTGGACGTTAGCTACAACCTGTTGTTGTGCCACAATTACGGCACACTGTACAGGCACCATTACGTACTACCTGTGTGGATTGGCAGTTTGAACAAGATTCACCGGTATAGCCAAGTTTCCTTGGGTCGATGGAAATCTGAGCTTTTGCTTCGCCTAGAGTATCTCCTGCGCCAGTAACCTCCTGCCACACGTCTTCAAACGTTGCGGACGGCTCGGAAGTGTCTGTGTCTTTTGCCGAACCACGCCCATCTGACGAACCCGGAGTTTTTACATCGTCTGGCGCATCGCCCAACGTTGGTTGTGGGAGCGTTGGCTGGTCTACGGTGTTCACGTGAACAAAGTCGGTCCGCTTGAGATAGTCATAACCAAGCGTACGGAAGATGTAGTCGAGGATTGATGTAGCGTTCTTAATTGCCTCATGTCCATCAACGAATCCCGCTGGTTCAAACCTCGTAAACGTAAACGTATCAACGAGTTCGTCCAGTGGTACTCCATATTGAAGTGCCTTAGACGTAAGCACGGCAAAGCAGTTGAGGAGCCCCTTAAACGAAGCACCTTCTTTATACATATCGATGAAGATCTCGCCAAGCTGGCCGTCATCAAACTCACCGGTACGCAGATACACCTTGTGGCCACCAACCGAGGCCTCACGAACGTATCCGTGACGGCGTTTTGGTAGTCTGCGGCGCTCAGCGAGTTGGTATACACGCTCAACAACCACCTTTTGAAGTGCCTGATTGTCAACGGTTTCATCCCAATCGTCTTTGTCGCCCAGAAGTACCAGCTCATCAAAATCATCAACACTTGCATTAAGGGGCTGAGAAAGCTTAGATCCATCACGATACAAGGCGATTGCCTTAAGCATGAGGCGCCACGAGGCCCGATGAACATCGCCAACATTATCTACAGAGGCCTCGCTAGGCATGTTGATAGTCTTGGAAATTGCACCACTGATAAAGGGCTGTGCGGCGGCCATCATCCTAACGTGAGCCATATAGTCGATATACCGCTGGCCGCTCTTGCCACACTTATTGGCACAATCAAATACAGAGAGGTGCTCGTCCTTGATATGCGGAGCCCCCTCAATCATCATCGTGCCGCAGATATAATCATTTGCTTCTTCAATCTGCCGTGCACTAAAATCGAGTGCTGTAAGAATGTCAAACGCCGGATCCTCTAGTTGTGACGTTGTGAATCCAAGAGCAAGGCACAACTCGTCGCCGATGGTGTAACGATTCACGGTAAAGCGAATGTCGAACGTACCATCAAGTTGCTTTTCTATTGCTTCGATTGCGGCATCGGTAAAGTTGCGTTCTTTGAGAGACTGACGATTGATGTGTGGGCAGCCGAGTAGGGAGCCGTGGCCCTTGCAATACTTCTCGATGTCGTCGATCTGCTGATCGGTATAGTCAAGTTTTGTTAATGCCTTGTGAACAGACTGATTAACAATCTTGAAGTATCCACCTCCCGACAATTTCTTGTACTTAACGATTGCAAAGTCTGGTTCGATACCCGTTGTATCACAGTCCATCACCAGACCAATGGTACCAGTAGGTGCAATTACCGTTGTCTGTGCATTGCGGTATCCAAATTCCTCACCAAGAGCAAGCGCACGGTCCCACGCACGTTGAGCTGCTTCAAGCAACTCCGAAGGGCAATGATCTGGATCGATTCCCTGTGGTCTGATGGTGAGGGCTTCGTACTCCGCCTCAGATGCGTTATATGCTGCACGCCTGTGATTTCGGACAACGCGAAGCATGTCCTCGCGATTATTCTTGAACTTCGGAAAAGGCTTCACGTCACGAGCCATCTCAGCGCTTGTAGCGTAAGACTCACCTGTCATGATTGCAGATACTGCGCCACATACTGCCAGAGCTCTTGGCGAATCGTAGGCAACACCCATCATCATTAAAACCGTGCCGAGGTTTGCGTAACCAAGACCTAGTGTTCGGAAGTCATAACTTTTCTGGGCCACTTCCTTTGAGGGAAACTGAGCCATGAGTACAGAAATCTCAAGGACTACTGTCCACAGGCGCACTGCGTGACGGTAGTCTTCTACTTTAATCGTTTGCGACTCTTCATCATAGAAGTGCGAAAGATTGAATGAGGCAAGATTACATGCTGTGTCATCAAGGAACATGTATTCTGAACATGGATTGGATCCATTAATACGGCCGTCACTTGGGCACGTATGCCATTCATTGATGGTTGTATCGAACTGCAATCCTGGGTCGGCACTCTTCCACGAAGCAAGATTAATCTTGTCCCACAAATCACGAGCACGAACCGTTGTACCCTTGGTCTTATCAGTGCGCCACACTAGCTCCCAGGAGCTGTCTGTCATCACTGCTTCCATGAACTCATTGGTTACACGTACTGTGTTATTTGAATTCTGCCCAGAAACGGTTTGATATGCTTCGCCTTCGTAGTGAGTATCGTACTGCGAAAAGTCGAGCGTAGTGATTCCTTGTTTTACCAGTGCGAGAGTACGATTAATGATGTTGTACGGTACACCACGGTTGAGTGCACGCTGAATCAGCACACGCAAGCGTTCGTTATTCTCTTCATCTGCGCCACCGGTCATCGCCGCATCAACAATAGCTTCGAGGAAGGTAGACGCGATCTTAGAGCCAGCTACTAACGCAGCTACTTTTTCTTCTTCCTTTGCCTTCCAGTCGATAAACTTCTCGACGTCCGGGTGATCAACGTTAACAATAACCATCTTCGCTGCGCGGCGTGTTGTGCCTCCACTCTTTATCGCACCAGCGGCACGATCGAAGATCTTAAGGAAGGACATCAGCCCACTAGATACGCCCCCTCCAGACAAACGTTCTTGTTCGCCACGGAGGTTAGAAAAGTTAGAGCCAGTACCCGAACCATACTTGAAGATGCGTGCTTCGCGCGTTGCAAGATCAAATATGCCACCTTCGTTTACGAGGTCGTCCTCAACCGATTGAATGAAACAGGCATGGGGCTGAGGGTGCGTATATGCATCAGCAGAACGCGTAAGTTTCTTCGAATCTGGGTCTACGTAGTAGTGACCCTGTGCGCTGCCCGTAATACCGTACGAGAAGTTGAGCCCGGTGTTGAACCACTGAGGCGAGTTTGGAGCTGCCATCTGCTTCAAGAGCATGTATGCAATCTCGTCGTAAAACGCCTGTGCGTCTTCTGCAGTGTCAAAGTAGTTGTACTTCTCACCCCACCAGCGCCAACATCCCGCCATACGATGTACAACCTGACGTACGGTGGTCTCAGGACCTACTACCGGGTTACCATCGGTATCTAGCTGGGGCTTACCTGCAGAGTCTACCTGCGGTACTCCAGCTTTACGGAAATATTTCTGTGCTAAAATGTCCGTTGCAACCTGAGACCATGCCTCAGGTACCTCAATGGCATCCATCCGGAAAATTTCTTTGCCGCTTTGGTTGCGAAGAACGGAATCTCTCTGTGTATACCGGAACATGTCGTACGGGCTTGTACCCGACGTTGTAAACCGGCGCGAAATGTTCATGCAGTCCCTCCATGTGATCGAAATAGTTCTACCCCCCTCTGGGTAAAACACCTTACAATCACGCAGCCTGGCACCTTGATGGAGCAACGCTTCCGCAACGGGGCGGAGAATTCCGTCCGTTCACAAGGAAGGTGATGGGTTGTGGGATCGTTAAGGCAGTACGTTGTCTCCACGACGCGAGTCGTTTCGATGATCGAGATCCGAGGACCCCAACCTAGCTGTTCTTCCTCCCCGTGCTGCTACGTTTAGGAGACAACGAGGGGCAAATTAGTACTACACATTTACCATTCAATGGGATAAAGTTCTTGTGGAAAACTATTGGTCAAAACAGCCGCTAGACAACAACTTGTTAACACGTATTGGAAGTCTCAGAAGCGCGAAAAGAGGTAGGTTGTAAAGATGCTCAACGCACTAGCATCCATGGACGTGTGGCTATTCTACGCAGTTAATGCTGGACTTTCCAACCCATTTTTTGATCTCCTGATGCCGGCTATCACAACAACCAAGTTGTGGTATCCGATCTACGTGCTTGGAATTGGCTTTCTTCTTCTGCGCGGTTGGCAACAACGTGGCACCGAACTAGGCCAAAGATACCTGTGGTGTGCTGCGCTTCTGGTGGCAACCGTAGCGGTACTAGATCAGGCTAGTCACCGGCTCCTAAAGGAGGTCATCAGCAGACCCCGGCCGTATCTCGTTCTTGGAGATGTACGTCAGCTTGTTGGCTCAGGAGGGGGCTCCTTCCCAAGTAACCACGCTATGAACAATGCGGCCACGGCCGTTATCCTCACGTGGTTTTTTCCTCGTCGGTGGATGGTGTTTTGGGGTATCGCATGCACCATTGCGTTTTCGCGTGTGTATTGCGGTGTACACTACCCGAGCGACGTGCTGGGTGGCATTGTCATCGGCATACTAGGTGGGCTGTTGGCTATTTCCTTCGCAAAGCGTTTGCTGCGCTGATGCCGCTGCGCACAGCCCCTTCCAAGGTTGCGGGCAGCCTAGTCTGCGTCCAGTCTCCAGCAATCAACAGATTTGTAGCAACACTCTCAAGTGCGCGTGTTTCGGGTCTGCTCGAAACATTTGTTGGCATTAAAAGTGGAGTGGCCTGTTTCTCTTTTAACACCACGCCACGCAACAACCTAACGCCGGTAAGTTCAGGGAATAGAGTGCGCAACTCTTGATCGCACTTCTCAATAACCGTATCTACGTGTTCAGACACTAGGGATGTTCCTGAACTAACCGTAAGCGCAACCAGTCCGGACTGCACTCTTCGCTTGTCAAACACCCACTGAATTGTTGTTCCCAACGCCGCCGAGAAGTCGTAGGGCATCCACGGAGAACTATACCATAGGTACACACTAACGATGGGACTCGATGGTGGTTCAGGGGGCAGGCTGGATGTGATGTTAGACGCTTCTAGAAGGCGTTCAAGAGCCCGCTGGGGAACACAACTGATCACGGCATCCACGTCAACAACGGTTCCATCAGATAGATATGCCCAGCGCACAGCACTGGCATCAACAACAAGTTTATCAACCGATACACTCGTGCGGACACTTCCACCGCTACGTTGGAGCCATGCGGGGAAAGGTTCTATGAGTGCCGACAGACCGGCAGTTGGTATCATGAGCTGCGAATCTGTTCTCGAACCCAGAAAAGCTAGCTTCATAACCTCCACAAGTAGTTCAGCAGATGCTAGATGCAAAGTGGCATTAATAGTTGCCAACACTACCGGTTCCCAAAAACGTTCAATAACATCGCTTGGCTGATGATGCTTGTTGAGAAATTCAGCACAGCTCAAACCCTTGCCTGAAGCCCATCCGAGTGAAATAGCAGCGGCAAGGCGCACAGCGGCAAGACGAGATTTCAGTCTGATGCCTTTTAGTTGGAGCAGCCCCAGCACAATGCCCATTCTGCCCGGTAAACTCGATGCATCAAGCACGTCATGGAGCCCCGTAGCATCTACAAAGGCCACCCTAAGCGCCGATTGCCGCTCCAACAAACCAAGAGTACCCAAGGTTGTGAGTATACCTATGAAGTCGCGGTAACAACCCATCATTACGTGCTGACCGTTGTCTATCTCATCTCCAGACGCCCTGTCAACAAAAGATCGCGCTCTGCCTCCAAGATATCCCCGCTCCTCTACAACCAGAACGGTAGCACCGTGTTCTGCAGATGTGATAGCGGCAGCAATGGCGGACCAGCCACCGCCGATGATGAGGGTTAGGGGCATGGAGATATAGTTACGGAGTTACGGAGTTCGCAAATTCCGCAGATTTGTTGGATGAGCGATACATTATCAACCTGGGCCGACTTTGAGCGGCTAGACATTCGCATTGGAACAGTTGTGCGCGCGGAAGCATTCCCAGAGGCGCACAAGCCCGCTTACAGACTTTGGGTGGACGTAGGAGCAGGGGAGATTCGGCAGTCGAGTGCTCAGATCACACATTTGTATTCCACGGAAACCCTTTTAGGGCAACAGGTAGTATGTGTTTGTGGTTTTGGACCTAAACAAATTGGTCCATGGCTTTCCGAAATACTTGTAACGGGCTTTCACTGCCGTGATGGCTCCGTAGTTCTGTGCGTTCCCCAAGGCTTTGTCCCCAATGGTACTCCCCTGAAATAGGCTTTGACCTCTATTTCTCGTTTGCTTTCGTATATTTGAGGTTCTGCGGAAGTGGCGAAATGGCAGACGCACCAGACTTAGGATCTGGCGGGGCAACCTGTGAGAGTTCGAGTCTCTCCTTCCGCACAATTGACGGTAGTTGGAACATAGGAGACTTACGTTGGAACGCAACCTCAGCACAGTTATCGGCTGTACGCGCGAAGTTCGGATAGAGCTTTCTGATATCGAACTCAAGCCACACTACGAACGCGCCTACGAACGAGCCCAAGCGGGCATCACCTTAGCAGGCTTCAGAAAAGGCAAGGTTCCGATTCCAATCATCAAGCAGCGCTTTGCCCGTGATATTGAGGCCGAAGCACTAGAAACGATTGCTGATGCTGAATTCAGGGCCTTTGCAACAGGTGAAAAACTTCGCGTTGTTGGTAATCCGTCGCTAACAGACATCCAAAAAGCGTCAAACGGCGTAACATTTACCATCCGTTTTGACGTAATGCCAGACTTTGAACTTGGGGCCTACCGCGGTCTCGTGGTAGACAGGCACATCCGTACGGTTATTGAGGACGATGTACAGGCTGAGGTAGACCGTATTTGTCTTCGTTCAGCAACGTTTGAGCCAGCCGAACAGATCAATGGAACATTGTTCCTCGCAATGGTCTCCCTTCACGAGCTTGATCGTGAAACGTCTTTGCCAATCATCGGCTCCGAACCGCGCGAAGAACGAGTCTTCTTGGAGGACGAGAATGTAGACATGCACCTTCGTTCGTCGTTGGCAAACACAAAGGTTGGAGACGCGTTCTCATACGTTGCAGAAACCGAGGACGAGAATCAGCAGCCAGGTAACTATCGCGTTACTGTAGGTGATATTCAGCGTGTTGTTCCTGCTGAATTCACAAATGAGTTTGTGGAGATGGTCACGTCTGGTCGGTTCAAAACCACGGAAGAACTCCGCGCAGACATAGACAGACAGCTCAACGAATATTTTGACCAGGCGTCGCGAGAAAGTCTCGAGAACCAAGTTGTTGATCAACTGGTAAAAGCGCATGACATGGAAGTGCCAGAGCCCCTTGTCCATGCCGTTATCCATCAGTTGTTCGACGATTTCAAGAAGCGCAATGAAGGGGCTCCTGGTATCGAGAATGTAACCCCTCATGACGTGGAAGGGCAGTTCCGCCCATCAGCCGAACGTATCGTACGTTGGGAACTTATACGAGACAAGATTATCGAAGCAGAAAAGATTGCGGTAGAAGATGAAGACGTTACACGGGCTGCAGGACGTTTTGGAATTCCCGAAGATCAGCTGCGGCTTATCATGCGCCAGAATCAGACGGTGGATGATCAGATATTAGCAGAGAAGGCAGTTCGTACGATTCTAGACTATGCGATCATCAATGACGTCCACGTCGACGCAGAACAACCCGTGATATAACGTGAACATGAGAGCCCCCATGCAGAACCAACTTGTACCAATGGTCGTTGAGCAAACGAGCCGCGGTGAACGTGCCTACGATATCTATTCTCGGCTGCTCAAGGAGCGAATCATCTTTATCGGAACGCCGATAGATGATTACGTAGCTAGTTTGACAATTGCACAGCTCCTATTCCTCCAAAGTGAGGACCCGAACAAGGATATTTCGGTATACATAAACTCGCCAGGCGGAAGCGTGAGTGCGGGGCTAGCTATTTACGACACGATGCAGTTTGTAAAGCCCGACATCTCAACTATCTGCGTTGGTATGGCCGCTTCGATGGCTCAGGTTCTCCTCTGTGCCGGCGCCGCTGGTAAGAGATATGCGCTGCCAAACTCACGCATCATGATGCACCAACCCCTTGGTGGCACACAAGGCCAGACAACGGATATCGAGATCTACACAAAAGAAATGCTTCGCATCAGAGATACCCTATACAGTATCATTGAGAAGCACACAGGTAAGAGCTACGCTACAATCAAGGCTGACGCGGATAGAGATAACTATATGTCTCCCCAGGAAGCACTTGATTACGGTTTGATCGACAAGATCATGGTACGGCCTGCATAAACTGCATTGCCGTTGGCGCATTCGATGTGATATTGCAGTAGCTGAATTTGTGGTTTGTGGATTGCACGGGTAGAAATGTGAATACAACCGATACAACTGCCGGACATCCAGAGGAACTTCATTGCTCGTTTTGCGGGCGGAGTTCGCGCGAGGTTGTGAGCTTAATTGCCGGTAAAGGTGTCTACATCTGTGACATCTGCGTCCAGAATTCGGTTGAGATCCTTCGTAAAAACGCTCCAACCCCAACTCTTCGTTCAGACGTAAAGGCGCTACCTCGGCCGTCAGAAATCAAACGTCAACTTGATGGGCATGTGATTGGCCAGACACAGCCAAAGGAAGTGCTTTCTGTAGCCGTTTATAATCACTACAAACGCATTCAAGCAGAGAACCTCGTTGGTGCGTTTGATGATGTAGAAATCGAAAAAAGCAACATCCTCCTACTAGGTCCTACAGGAACTGGTAAGACGCTCCTGGCTCAGACACTTGCTCGGATTCTAGATGTGCCGTTTGCCATAGCTGATGCTACAACGCTCACGGAAGCTGGATACGTTGGAGATGATGTAGAGTCGATCATTGTTAACCTCTTGCAGAACGCGGACTATAACGTAGAACGCGCGGAACGAGGTATCATCTACGTTGATGAGATCGACAAGATCACGCGCAAGAGCGACTCTGCATCGATTACACGCGACGTATCTGGTGAAGGCGTTCAACAAGGATTGCTAAAGATCCTTGAGGGCACGGTTGCCGGCATTCCGCCAAAGGGCGGACGTAAGCACCCTGAACAGCCCCTTATCTATGTGAACACGCGGAACATCCTGTTCATTTGTGGTGGTGCATTTGAGGGCCTAGAGAAAATCATTGCTAGGCGCATGCGCCCATCTACCATGGGATTCATGGCCAATGCAGCAGAAACTGTAGAAGAAAACTCTGAATTGCTCCGTCACGTAGAGCCCGAAGATCTGATGCGGTTTGGATTTATTCCGGAGTTCATAGGCCGACTGCCAGTGATTGCATCACTCGAGCCACTTAGTGATGAAGCATTACTTGACATTCTTACCAGCCCCAAGAATGCAATCGTAAAACAATATCAAAAGTTACTCTTGCTTGAAGGTATTGAGCTTCAATTTGAACAAGAAGCACTCGTTAAGATAGTAGCAAAAGCTAAGTCTCGGCGCACTGGTGCACGCGCTCTACGTGGCGTTATGGAAGAAGTGATGAATCCAATCATGTACATGCTCCCAGATGCCAGCAATGTTCGTAAGTGTGTAATCACCAGTGAAGTGGTGGAGCGTAATGCAGCTCCGTTATTGGAACTTTCCGATGCAGCTCCTGTTGCTCGCGTGGCCCAAACTATAATCTAGGCACCAGCCTGTTTGTGCGTAAAACGGTTGAACAGTAGTCCTGCAACAACACCAGTAGCCCAAATGATGTGAATGATTGGATAGATCACAGGGGCAAGAACTATGGTGACGATACCTTTTGAAAGAGTTAGGGGGCGTACCTCTTGTTTTGTGGTAGGTTTTCCCACCGCAACAACTGCCGCTACTATACTAGACGTGGGATAGATCAAAGCAATCAGTGCCAAAGGCAAGGCTACCTGAGGGAAAACAACGAGAGTAATAGGAATCAAAACCGCCAGAAACAATGCTGCAAGGGGTAGCATTTGTCTGATGTGTAGAGAACGAGGATACTTCTTGAGCACAGCCGCTTTCCACCAGCCGTATCTCCAACGCTGCCCACAGAGAGCAGAAAGGCTGGTTCTTGCGATAGACCTAAATTCTGGTTCTGGTAAGGCAAAGACCGATGCTCCGTTGCTTGATGCCCTATAGTCGAAGTCGAAGTCCTCGTTTGTTTTGAGATGTTCATCATATCCTCCGATGCGCTCCCAAACTGCTCGCTTGTAGCATGACATGGGTGCGTGGGACACGCGAAGCGGCTCGTGCAACAAACGTTTCGAAGGAGTACCACCAGCTCCCATTCTTGTGTTGAGGAGGGCCGCAATGGCATATGCAACGTTACCGTTTGATCCTGGAATGAATGAGATGTGAGGACCTACAACGTCTTGGCCGTTTGTTTGGAGGGCCTCTACGATTTTTTCAATGTAGTCTGGAGATAGTCTAGAATGGCAGTCTATGCGAACGATAAACCCCCCTCGCGCATCTCGCACGGCCACGTTGAGACCTGCAGGAATAGATCGCACGGTATTGTCGAGAATTCGCACTGAAAAGCGAAATGTATTCCCCTCAATCAGCTTTTGAACTATCTCGCGTGTTCCATCGGATGAAAAACCATCAGCTATGATCACTTCAAACGGTTCGGCAAAGCTCTGATGTTCCAAGTCTGCGAGAACACCTTCGATTGTATCTGCCTCATTTCTACATGGCACGATCACCGAGACCGCCACGTTGTTCATACCAGGTTTTGGATCGTCTGAACTCGTTGTTTGAAGCATGCCACAAATATACCTAGCGCACTACCACCATTGCTTGGGTACGGCGCTCGCCGTTAGCTCGAAGCTGAACCATATAGGTTCCACTAGGAAGACCATTAACCGTAAATGGTTGCTGATACTCACCAGCCCCTTGCTCCTCATTTACGAGTGTTGCTACGTGGAAGCCAATATTGTCGAACACTTCTAAGCGTACGTATTGCGGCGACGCAAGTGTGTATCGCACGCTGGCATCTGTTCGGCTAGGATTAGGTGCAATCGGTTCCATGCTGAACGTAGTGGCACGTTCTGTTTCTGAGACACTGGTGGTTCCGGCACGAATTACGCGAACCGTCTGGAAATCGCCAAACAGAACAGAGCGAATGATTGCTGGCTTTGCACCGAACCACTGCTCCAATACGCTGGCATAGACCTGGCGGAAATCATACTGCATTTTCAGATTTCCGTTATCGAGATCGGTTAGACTTGGATTGTTTCCTATCACACCATCTTGGACTGGAACACCAAAGAAGAAAAGAGGTGCTGCGGCTCCGTGGTCCGTGCCTTGGCTTTGGTTGGATGCCACACGGCGACCAAATTCTGAGAATGTCATCGAAACTACACGCTCTCCCAATCCAAGTGCCTCAACGTCCTTTTGGAATGCAGAAATTGCTTCGGACACCTGCATGAGCAGATTTGCATGAGCGCCTATGCTTGGGTCAGTTGCATCAACCTGTGCAGCGTGCGTATCAAAGCCACCAAACTGTACTACATAGACTCTGGTCTTCAATCCACCAGCAATAAGACGTGCAACGATCTTCAATTGGTCTGCCAATTTATTTGCCGTTGGATACGTTGCAACATTCTTTGCCTTATCGGCCGCTGCTTTGATCACCGTTGAAAACTGCATGGCCTTATTCTGAACTTCACGAACGTATGCAACATTGTTAGCAGCGTACGTGGAGGAGGGGATGCTTGTACCTGGAGCATCCGAACCGCTAACCAAGCGATAGAACGACTCAGGATCCTGAAGTGCAATTCCCATCGATTGGTGTTCTGGGTTGATGAGTGTTAGACTTACAACGGCAGACATCTGAATGGCAATCGGGTCTGGCATTGTAGCCGTAGGAAACGCTTCTGGATAGTTTGGATACTCACTATCAAGGTACCTACCTAACCAGCCGCTCGTCTGCGTAGCTTCTGCTCCACTTGCAGTCATCCAAATATCAGTTGCACGGAAGTGCGAAAGGTTTGGACTTGGGTAAGAAACACCCTGTACAACGTTAACTTTTTTCTCCTTCCACAGTTCGTGAACTGCAGTCATAGAAGGGTGAATCCCTGTAGCACTGTTAAGTTTAAGTGCCTTTGATTCTGGGATTGCGATGTTGCTGCGCAGACCTTGATAGGTAGCATAGTCGCTCAGAGGAATAACGGTATTCAGACCATCATTTCCACCGCTGAGTTGCACAAGAACCAACACACGGTCGGTCTCCGTTTCAACATTGAACAAGTCATGTAGTATCGGACCATCGAATGCCTTCAACGGTATTCCGTTCAGCAGCATTGGCAGTGCCATTGCACTTGTGCTACGGGCAAGAAACGTCCGGCGGTTAATGCCGTTTGTGTTGCGAGTATTTTTCATGATCAGCTCCTCATCCGAGTTGAAATTCTGCCATGCGGAACATGTACTTGAAAAGTCTATCCAGCGCCAGCTTTACTGCATTTCGTGCGGCAACGTTTGAGGGGCTAGATGTGTAGGTGGTCCACACATCGGCCCATTCATAATATTTGCCACCATTCATCAGCACCTCTTCTGCCAGCATCAGCCGTGTTTCTTCTGGGAATGCTATAGAGAAAAACACCTCATTGATCTGATCAATAAGTTTGAACGAGTCATCAACGTTTGAGAATGTCTTCACGTACTCCGTAGAATCAAGGATTGGCTTTTTACCTAACGCGTTATTATTCACAAGAAGTGAATCAGTGGTTCCATTTCTCAATGGAAGCGTGGCTGTGGACAACCACATACGGTAGAAGTCGGGCTCTTGATAATACGCTTCCCAGCCTGCAACACTTGGAGGATCGTTCAGATCCATTTGTTGTGCCTGTAGAGCCGTTGCAAATCCCTGATAAAAACGTGTTGAGAGTGATGGATCCGTTGGGGGCGTCCAGGTTGTTATTGTGCGCATTACGCCAATCACGAGATCGGCTGGACTGCGAAGCTGCGCGCCACGAAGTGCTTCGCTAAAGAAGTGTTTGGAGGCAAGCATCTTCTTAAGAACAGGGCCAATCACGTATCCGCCGTTTACCAAATCGGTAGCTAGGGGAACAATGATGTCCCTTCGAACCTCATCGGAAATCTCGCTATTAACAAACCACCGGTACAGTTTTCCAACGATGTATTGGGCCGTTGCTTGCTGACCAAAAATCATGTCGATCATTTCATGTAACTCATCAAGAGCACCTTGATAACCAGTTCTACCCTTTATCAATTTGTTCTGGTATCTAGCTGAGAACTGCTTATCAGTAGTGTCGTGCTGGTTAGCGTTAAAGAGAACATTGGGATTATCGGGGAAAAATGGGGCTACTTTGGGCTCATTATCCCTGAAGTCTGTATCGCCTGACGGCAAGATCAAATCGCGAAGACCAAAGTCCTTCCAACCAGTGAGCACCTTAGCTGCAGCACGCACATCTTGCTCGGTGTAGGTTGTGTAGTCTCCCTGCGAAACCTCTAGCCCCTTACCAATCGTGAAAAGCTCTTGGAGTTCGCGGCCATAGTTTTCATTAGGGCTACCCTTGGTATTTGTGTTGCCATTGAGAAAGCGAAGCATCGCTGCGTCAAGTGTAGCGCGCCGTGCAAGGTCCTTGAAATTACCAAACGCATTGGCGCGGAGGAATGCTAGCAGGTTGTAGGAAAAGATGCCGTTCTGGACGATTGCCATCTCGCTGGCAAAGTGATTAGACCAAAAGAGTGTGAGTTTTTCATGGATAGACAACGGCGAGTGAATCATCCGCGCCGTCCACCATGTTTTGGTTATCCCATTATAGTATCCACTGCCCTTGGTAACATCGTAGCCGGTGGATGGCGTGGCACCACTATTTGAATTTACTGCCGTCTTTGTCCAAACCTGATTCTCATCTGGCACCCATTTGGAGCCATCGATTGGATGAAGAGGTGGCGTAGGAGTATCAAGCGGGGTAAAAAGCTGCGTTAGCGTCTTCTGTACACCGTCCTTTACTGCTTGCTCTAGTTGCTCATTGGTTGCTCCAAAAGACGCACGGCGAAGCAGATGTGCTGCTTCACGTCGTGTCCATGAACCTGTAAATGCGCTTAGATCGGCCATTTCACCCTCCGTCGATTTTTTGCATGTAGTCGGCTATTTCCAACAAACTGGCCCTCAGTGTTGGTACACCGAAGTCGGTTTAATGCGTGAATATACTCCTGGCAACGATTTCGTTACTTGTCCATGTCTCTAATTTCGTTCGAGCTATCTTGGCCCCCTGTCCAAAGACTAAAGAGACCACCAGTGAGCCTTCTTCGCGCCCGATTCCTCATCGTAGCTACGTCCTTACTCCTATTTGTGCCGTTTCTGGGCAGCGTTCGACTATTTGACTGGGACGAGATAAACTTTGCCGAGAGTGCCAGGGAGATGCTGGTAACGGGCCACTACCTCCACATGCAAATAGATTACCGTCCGTTTTTTGAGAAGCCCCCTGCCTTTATATGGCTACAGGTTTGCTCGATGAAGATCTTTGGGGTAAATGAGTTTGCGGCCCGACTCCCAAATGCCCTAATAGGGGCAGTAACCATGCTCGTGATTTTCTCCATAGGTACGGGGCTTAAGGATAGACGATTTGGTGTGTTCTGGTGCATCGCCTACGCTGGATCTCTCCTTCCACATTTCTATTTCCGCTCAGGAATCATCGACCCCCTGTTCAATCTCTTCATTTTTCTTGGCGTATGGGCGATGATGAAGGCCACATGGAAGGGGGCTTTGTGGGCTGGTTTCTGGGCCGGAATGGCAGTTATGACAAAGGGTCCTGTTGGCTACGGCCTTGTGATGATTACAACAGGCATCGCCTGGATTGTACTTCGGAAGGACACGAGATTTCCAATGCGCACTATAGTGATTGCTACGTGTGTAGCTATCATGATTCCGATGCTCTGGATTGGTATGGACTATTTACAGAACGGTCCAACGTTTATTCGCGAGAATATCGCGTATCAGATTCGACTTCTAACAACCGGCGATGCTGGACACGAACAGCCCTGGTACTACCATAGCGTAGTTGTTCTCATCGGATGTTATCCAGCATCGATATTTTTCTTCGGCGGACTTCGAAAGAATGATGAGGAAACGCAGCAGCAACGTGCGATGCGTGTGTGGATGATTGTGTTGTTCTTTGTGGTCCTGGTTGTGTTCTCAATTGTGAAAACCAAGATTATCCACTACAGCTCGATGACCTATCTGCCACTCACGTATCTGGCGGCTGTAGGAATTCAGCGATGGGTAATATCGGGTAGATCTTGGACTTGGCTACGCACTTCGTTGTTGTTCGTTCTTGCTGTGCCTATCACAACTGCCGTAGTGGTGATACCGTGGGCCTTCATGCAAAAGGAATGGCTATTGTCTCTTCCTACCTTTCGCGATGTCTATTTGCGTGCAGCACTTCAACAGAACATAACGTGGATTGGAATCGAACCATGGGTGGGAATTGTGCTGCTGCTTGGACTATGTGCGGCATGGTACCTACAACGAAACGGCTACCGATCTGCCTCTATCTTTACGCTCTTTGGCAGCGTAATAGTTTTTGTGTGTCTATTTCTTCCACTTGTAGCTCCGCGCATTGAACCATACACACAGGGTGCGGCGCTCAACTTCTATGAATCACTCCGAGGAAAAGACGTTTACGTAAAGCCCCTTACAATGAAGAGTTATGCCCACTTGTTTTACACAAATAAGCCACTACATTTAACGAGCGTTTCTAAAAACATAGCAGCCGATGATTGGGAACCCTGGCTGCTGAATGGTTCGGTTGATCGTCCCGCTTACTTTGTAGCAAAGGTCTCCGATGCTACACCATGGCGGAACCATCCTAATCTTCAACTGGTACGAGAAGAAGGGGGCTTTGTGATTTTTCAGCGAAGAGTTATTTCACTGGTGCCGGTAGCACCACTCCGTAGCCACTAAGTTCAATCTTCTCATAGCCGATGATTGATGTTGCTATCTGCGCCTCAACGTGAAACGTGCCCGTCTTTGAAGGAACAGCTCTAAACTCGATATCTACGGACTGACCATTGGTTAACAAAAAAGGCATCGGCGTTATTACACGTACACCAGGAGTGGAGGACCACGCATTAATAGTAACAGTAGAATCTGAGCGAACTGTCAAATTGATGATTGCTTTAGATTCGTTCCCGGCTGTAACACTGTTGAAGGCAAGAAAACTCGAAGCAAGTTGAATTGGCCGTTGTACATCTGCTTTTAGTCGCAAGATGAACGCACCACCCGGATCGTTCGAAAAAATTGTTACGTATTTCGTGAGTGCTCCGCTACCTGGCGGCAAATTCAGAGAAATATTGATTGCCGTTTCCTCACCCGGTGCAAGAGTGTCTTTTTCGAGAGGGGCTGATGTACATCCACATTGAACCCGTACGTTTGAGACTACCAGTGTGCTGTCTCCACCGTTACCAACAGGAACACGATATTTTACAGTCTGCGTCTCAGTAAGCGGTCCTACAGGAATCACAACACCCCAATCAACTTCGTTTTGAATCACGAGTTTTGGTTGAGCCACCAAATAGTTTGCTGATGTGAATAACACAATGGCTATCAATGAGGCGATTGCCTTTGGCATGTATACGCTACGCAGTAGTTTTGAAAGGTTATGACACAAATATCAATCATATCTATCGGCTTTACTGCTCTTTGTACGATGGTGATGGCGTTGAACCTCTCAACTCCACCAATGACCAGTGATGATCTATCTCCATCATCCGTAACGGGCGTTACACATCTTACACGAGCAGCACGCATTGCGCGGCAGAACGGTGTTGACTCCGCTTTCATTGCATCTCTATTACGAACATCGCGGACGGCCTTTGACGCTCGATTTGTTCGAATCAACGTTACAAACTACGCGCAGAAGACGAATTATTCACATAACCACAATGAGCTAGGCGTGAGGAGGGTTCGGGACTTCGTTGAACGCAATGATTCTATACTTCAACGGATAGACTCGATGTATAACGTACCGCCAGAGGTTATTGCTTCTCTATTATGGGTAGAATCTAAACACGGCACAGTGATGGGCAAGTACCATGTGGCAAGCGTTTTTCTTTCCGTTCTCCTTTCTTGCGAGCCCGAGTTTTTAGAGTTGAATACTACAAGTGTCATGTTGCAGTCCGGTATAGATTCTCTAAAGATCGACAGCATTCGGAGCGTTGTGGAGCGCAAAGCCATCAAGAAAGTACAATGGGCTACAGACCAGCTCAAGGCAATGGCAGCGATAGACCGCAGAGGCGCAATTAACGTAAAGACGCTAGACGGCTCATGGGCAGGTGCGTTTGGAATGACGCAGTTTCTGCCGTCTTCCTATGTATCATGGGCGGTAGACGGAAATGGCGATGGCGCCATCAATCTCAATGATCTTGATGACGCCATGTATAGCGTAGCCAACTATCTTCATTCCAACGGGTGGGGCACAACTACCGCGGAGCAACGAGCAGCAGTGTATCACTACAACAACAGCCAGGCATACGTTGATGCTGTGCTTACGCTTACGCGGAAGTCACTGCAGCAGCGAGACGTTCTGCCTCGTCCATAAATCGCTCTATAAATCCAATTCCAGTATTCCAGAACGTGGGGTCCGTAATGTCGATTCCAAATGGTTCAAGAAGCTCTTTGGGGCTCTTTGAACCGCCTGACGATAAAAGGGTAGTATACTTTACAACGAACGACGCTGGATCTGTTTTATAGATCTCGTACAATGCCAACACCAGCAGTTCTCCAAAGGCGTACGCATACACATAGCCGGGTGTATGAATGAAGTGCGAGATGTAGGACCAGAAGTGAGTGTAGTTCTCAGACAAGATCACGCTGTCGCCAAATTGGTCGCTCTGCGTGCGCATCCAGATCTCATTGATCTGCTCTAGATTCTGCTCCCCATCATTTCTGCGTGCATTGTGAAGGGCATCCTCAAAGCGATTGAGTGCCACCTGGCGAAACACCGTGGCTATCATTCCATCAAGCTTCGACATTACCAACGCAAGCTTTTCGCCATCGTCCGTAGTACCCTCATACAACTTCTTGAAGGTTATCATCTCGCCGAATACGCTTGCTGTTTCTGCTATGGTAAGCGGGGTGTCCATGAGTAAGGGGCCCTGCTCACGCGATAAATATTGGTGAATTCCGTGGCCGAGTTCGTGCGCTAAGGTCTGAACATCACGCGTGGTTCCCGTGAAGTTCATAAATACGTATGGGTGTACGGAGGCAATCGTTCCAGCACTGTATGCTCCTGAACGTTTTCCCTTATGAATAGGCGCATGAATCCAGTTCTTCTCAAAGAACATGGTTGCGATTTCTCCAGCACGAGCATCAAATGAATTGTAAGCAGACAAAACAACATCTTTAGCTTTTTCCCACGTCCAGGCTGCCGAGTCTGAACCGATCTCTGCATTACGGTCATAGTCGTGAAACGAATCCAGTCCCAGAAGACGCTTCTTCAAGCCGTAATACCGACGGACAATGTCATAACGTCCAACAACTGCACTAACGAGCGCTTGAACTGCTTCGTCAGACACCTCATTATCCATATTCCTACTCGAAACCCACGTTGGGTAGCCATGTAGTCGATCATTCGATTCGCAGTCGGCAATAATCGTATTGAAAATGTAAGCATGGGTTCGGGCATTTTGGCTAAGCGTGCCAGCGAGGGCTTCAAGCGCAGCTTTGCGAATTGATCGATCCTTAGAATAGCTAAGCTTGGTAAGCTCGCCAATCGTTAGTTCTCTCCCGTCGAACTGAAAAACTTGGGCGTTACTAATCTCATCATATAAACGAACCCACGAAAATCTTGATGTGATAGACTTGGCGGCCAAGGCCTGCTCAACTGCTTCAGCAAGGGTGTGTGGTTTATAATCGATAACCCGCTCTAGCCAATGTTTGCGTGACGCCATCTCGGGTGCATCATACAGTTGGTTGAGTCTGTCTTGGCTTAGATTGGCAAGCTCAATAGAAATGAAGATCAACTGGCTTGATGCTCTCGACAGGGTTTCTCGTACACTCTGCAGAAGTCTTCCATAGGAGGCGTTCTCTGAGTCCGTTGACCACATTAACTGGACATACGATCCCATTCTATCCATGGTCTCAATGAGATCTTCGAATTCACCAACCATGTTCATGAATTCGGCGGTTGGAACGTCACCAAGGCGGCCGTGCCACTTCTCACGAAATAACTTCGCGCGGTCCTCGACTACGGACAAATCTGCCCCAAGTCCATCCTCACCAACACTCGGATAAAGGTCGGAAAGATCCCAAATAACGTGCTCTGCACCTGTCTGCTGGATAGTGTCGTTCGTCATGTTCGTAGTTGATACGTTGTTGAAATAGCTTGGCAAGTGGTACATTCCTGTTATGTCCAAGCAACGAATGTACAGAAGGAACGTCTTTCATCGTCGAGAAGTTGCGTGGCAGCTTCTTGTAGCCACGTGTGCCTTGATAATCGCCTACCGTATTCCAACAGAGTTGGTGTTCCATGGAGGCACACATTTCGAGTGGCTTCTAGGTGAGCTATTTGTGACGGTAGTTTTTATTGCTGACCCGTTCTTTAAGTACTATTCTGCTCGTAGGCGTGGCACTGACGCTCGTAGAAAGTTCCTGCGATATGAGCTCCCATTTGACGTAGCAGCAGCAGCAGCCTTCATATTTCTAGCAACGGACTCTCCTCTGAGCTTGCTGATGCTGGTTAAGATCATCCCTGTGTTTTCTGGACTGTCTCACTGGCGATTGCAATTGTTGCGAGGGGGCAACATTATCCTTTTTGTTCAATTTGCCTACCTCCTTGTTATAACTATCCACATTGTTTCTTGTGGGTGGGTGCATCTTCTAATTCCTAACGGGCCGGTTTCACAGGAAGAATATTTCCGTTCTGTGTATTGGACAGTCTCAACAATGTGTACCGTTGGATATGGAGATATCGTCCCCCAAAACAAAGAACAAATGATGTATGCTACGGTTGTGATGCTCGTGGGATATGTTCTGTTTGCATATCTAGTGGGCAACATTGCCTCACTATTTAATTCCGTAGATCCGCTTCGATCTCAACACGTTAGGACTCTTGGCAACGCAACGTCTTTCATGCAGTATCACACTCTACCATCACAACTGCAGCACCGTGTAATAGACTACCTCGGATACATGTGGGATAGAAAGGTGTCGTACGACGAGACATCTATGCTCAACATGCTACCGTGGGGATTACGTTCTGAAGTCTCGATGTATCTGCGCCGAGAAGTAATCGAGAGCGTTCCATTTTTTCGCGAAGCTAGCGAGAGCTTTTTGCGCGAGGTTGCTGATTCATTGCGGCCTATCGTGGTTACTCCTGGCGAATTCGTATTCAGGTTTGGTGACAGCCCACGATATATGTACTTCATAAGCATTGGTTCGGTTGAGGCACTTGGTGCAGACGGCGAAGTCATTGGAACGTTATTAGCTGGCGACTTTTTTGGAGAGATGGCGCTGTTAGAAAAGCGAAGGCGGAACGCCAGCATTAGAGCTCTAGAATATTCCGATCTTTATGTTCTAGACGCTGCCGCCTTCGACCACATACTCACGAACTTCCCAGAGTTCAAGAGTGTGATGGAGAGCGTAGCAAACGAGAGGACAACTATCCTCACTGAACTCAGGCGTGTTGTTCAATAGTCCATAACAGATTTACGGCATGATGCGATAAATCATCCGTGGAAACGGAATAACTTCACGAATATGATCAGCGCCTGTTATCCACTTAACTGTGCGCTCAACACCCAAGCCAAAGCCCGAGTGTGGCACCGAGCCATATTTGCGAAGATCCAAGTACCATTGGAATTCGTGTTGCGGTAGATTTTCGTGCAGTATGCGCTGGAGAAGAAGATCGTGATCGTCTTCGCGTTGCGAACCACCAATGATCTCACCAGCCCCCTCAGGAGCAAGCATGTCCATTGCTAGTGCAACAGTCTGGTCTGCCGGGTCGCGCTTCATATAAAACGCTTTTACTTCCGTAGGATAACGATGGATGATACACGGCTTATCGAACTGTTGCATGAGGGCTTCTTCTTGTGGGGCGCCAAAATCTTCTCCCCACGGAAAGTCGATTTGAATTTCCGAGCCATCTGCTTGTTTACGGTTGAGTTTAATGTTGTTGTTGTTGAGCCACTCAACCGCTTCCGTGTAGGACATTCGGTGAAAGGGCCGACGCACAGCTTCGAGCTTGGAGATGTCTCTTCCGAGCGTTGCAAGTTCTCGCGGACATGCTGCAAGAACACATTGCACGATGTACTCAACGAGGTCTTCTGCTAAATCCATGTCGTCGTTCAAATCAAAATATGCCATCTCAGGTTCCACCATCCAGAACTCTGTAAGATGACGGCGTGTCTTTGACTTCTCGGCACGGAATGTAGGACCAAACGTATAGACTTTTCCGAGCGCCATGGCGCTGGCTTCGGCGTAGAGCTGACCCGACTGTGTTAGATACGCTTTGCCCAGATCAAAGTATTCCGTCTCGAACAATGTGGACGTTCCTTCACAGGCATTTGGAGTAAATATCGGTGAGTCCATGAGTCGGAATCCGTTGCCATCAAAAAAGTCGCGGATGGCTTTTACTACAACCGATCGCACTCGCATGATAGCATGCTGGCGTGCAGACCGTAACCAGAGGTGACGGTGTTCCATAAGGAACTCAACGCCATGTTCTTTAGGCGAAATTGGATAATCGCGAGATACTTGCCACACCTTGATATTCGTTATGTCGAGTTCCACTCCCGTTGGCGAACGGTCTTCTTTGCGAACCGTTCCAGTTATGGACACGCTGGATTCTTGTGTAAGCGATTGGGCATCTGCTGCTATATCTTCTGTAACATTGGGCTTGAAGAGAACGCACTGAACGGTGCCGCTACCATCTCGTAGTTTTAGAAAAATGAGTTTGCCCTTCTCTGTCTTGTCATAGATCCACCCGTTTAGGGTGACTTCTTCACCAACGTGAGATTCGAGCGTTTCGATGGAGACGAAACTTTTGTAGCGGGATGGCATGTATGCACCTGAATGAGCGTGTGTTCTGGACGTACCGCAAATCTACAACGCATAGCCACCACAGCCCAGCGCTAGAGCACCCTAAAGCCAATTCTCACTGGAACATAACGGCGAGAGAAGGAAAATGGCGATTTTTGTGAGATGTATCGCCCCACAACACTAAAACGTCTACATGAAGTACTTCTAGCTTCCTCGTGGAGCGACGGATTTTCTTCTAGCATTCTCCTTTCGGATCTGCGAGAGGCATGTCCCTGTGCACATTGCACAGGCGAGGAAATCATGGGTCAGACGGTATTCATCGGCATGAAGACATTTCAGCCAGGCATGAATGAACTCGTTGCCCTAAACCCCGTAGGTAACTACGGTGTTCAGGCATCATGGAAGGATGGTCACGATACTGGCATCTATACGTGGGACATGTTACGCACGTTGTTCGAGCTGAAAAAGCTCAGAGCAGAAACGCTTGAAGAGATCGAGAAACAGGTGCAGGATTTGCGTTAGATCCTAGAACATGCTCGATGTTTTATTTGGTTCGATTTTCAAGGATCACAAACGGCATCGCATTCTTCACCCATCCTTGAACGAAGTTGTCTTTTCCTGGAACTTCAAAGGCGAGTGAGCCGAGTATGAGATCGCGATCGCCGTTGCGGTCTATATCGCCGGAGTCCATCACAATCCATCGTCCGCTCCCTACTTCTGGGAACGTGTTGGCACGATACGTTCTGTTTCCCGTGTTCTCAAACAACATGAAGCCCCGTACAGGCACTTCTGAATAATCTGGAAAGAAGGATATAGCAGCGATATCTATATCACCATCGAGATCGAAGTCGCATGAAAATGAATTATCTGCGCTTTGCGCAACTATTTGAGAATTAATGCAGAGGTGTGCGGTGAACACGACCAGAGCCCATTTGCGGAAGGAAAAGGAGAGCGAGCTACCGCAATGCTCGGTGCATGCCGACTTGACAAATCGATACGTATCGCGATTGGAGCTCATATTTGGCAATCCGTCTGGAGATTACACCTAAAATGACCACCGGATTACACGCCAAAGTGACCACTGAACCTTAACCTTAGATCGCCGTGAAAATCGTGCATCGAATTCGATTAATAGTTAATGAATGGGTAGAGTGTCTTTTCTGGAATTTTGAGGAAAAGCGTTTCCTCACGTTTGCGTATTGAACCATAAATTCAGAGTAATGGATACGGATGTGTACCGAAGAACGGCCACACAGTATACTTGGATACCGTACTCCTTCAACGGTGTACACCTTTATGAACATGAACAATTCACAGAATACCTAAACCTACAACTGGACCGAAAAAGCCGCACCAATCAACTTGCCGGAATATCCTTCTCCCAACATCCATGATTATCGTCATCGTCGTGCTTCAACAATACACCATCGCTTTTTTTGAAATTTAGCCAGCAGTGAAAATGTTCTATCGTCTTGTTTGATAAACTTCATTTGAGTAATTGCGTCTTTCTTTAGTGACATAAGTTTTTCCTCCACAAAGGCTCCGGTGCCAATATTGTATTCTTGTAACCAGAGCTCACCATTTTCTAAGCTGATAGCAATATGAAATTTGCCATCTGCAAAGTAACAATCCGAACAACGGATATTCTGCGATGGATTTTTCCAAATTCCTTGGGGTTCAATTGGTTTGTAATCGAATTCACCCAGGCTGGAAGGAGTCGCATGAAAGAACCAATTGAATTGATTACTTATTCCAAAAAACCCAGCTCTATCATCGGGATAAAAACTTATATTTTCGTCGTTTATGTCTTCATTAAAATATGAACTTGATTTAGTAGCAATCTGAATTTCGCTGCTGCGCTTGTTGTATGATCCAAAAATCGCGGCTGAATCCCGAACTTCTTGCAGTGTTGGTTTTTGACCTTCGTGGTATCCTTTCCAAAAGACTTTTGAAAGAATATCCCCGTTTGAGAGAACCACCATTGGAGGACCAACAGAATATCTACGTGCTGATACAATCTGCACGTCCAACGGTTCCGCATACTCAGACATTCGCACTAAACCATTTGCTAACTGCCACATTATTCTTTTCCTGTCTGAGGATATTTCACGTGTAATTCCCGTGTGGAGTCGGCATAGCATCTGCAAACCGAGGGAATCATAAAGAATGCTTTTAATCTGAGTTAGTGCTGATCTCTCCTGAAATTCTTTCCAATAGTCAGCCGAATCTATTACTCCATCTGCCCAACGATAAATTTGGGACGTATCTTTCTTGAACCAATATTCAAGTTTGTTTTCAATACGATAGAATCTGTCGATAACAGCGTTAGACATATCTATTTTTAACACAGCATTTTGCACTTTATCAACAAAGTAAGCCGCAGCATTTTTGTCGGGGGTATAAGTAATCGCACCAAGTTGGACTAACGGCACTCTTTCTTTTACCTTACGAACAGTCAACTTTATAGTTTTTCTGTTTTGGAGTAAAGAAGGCCCAGATACAGTAGTGGACAAATCCTTAGAGTATTTTTGAAGAGAGTCGATAGATGGCATACTATGGGTAATGTCTTCTTGTTTGTAGAGAACTGTGCCAGCTGACGATACAAGATAGAATGTTGGGAATACTTCGATACCGAATGCCTTGTCTGCATCCTCCGATGTTGCGGCAACAATGGCTGTTGTATATGGGAAAAGATCCGTGTAGGCACTTAGTTCAATTTCATCGGCACCTACTATGACAGCAACGCGATTGACACTCGGAAGTTGTCTTTCAAATAGCTTAAGTAGGGCATTAGTCCCACTTTGTGAACATAGAGCACACGACTGTACGCTTGTAACGATAAATGCTATTTGGTTATTCCCTTTAAGTTCTGAA